>ULTC01011834.1_pt1 | contig 13923 bp, 4 predicted proteins | sample 1957091 | NCBI WGS metagenome assembly ULTC01 (sample SAMEA4835720, study PRJEB28245) | human gut metagenome | biome: gut microbiome; material: fecal sample | place: Denmark | collected 2008 | reverse complement strand
AACTTCGCTTCGGGTTCGGTTGTCACCGTCGGCGGTACGATTTCCATTCCGCTTGAGGCGGCAAACGTCGGCGGCGTTGCGGGCCGTACAAACACCGCTACGTTCATAGGCAAGTTCGACGTGCGCCCGACTATGAGCACCGCCAAAACCGAAAACGTCGGCGGCTTCATCGGCAAGAATATCGGCACGGTGTATATCCTCGCCGACAACACCGACAAAATCGTTGACGGCAAACTCAAAGGCACGCAAATCGAAATCGGCGGCACTATCGTCGGTACGAACGAGGTGGGCGGCTTCATCGGCGTAAATAACTCGGGCAGTTCGCTCAATATCGGCTCAAACGTCGCATACGCAAAGCCGTATATGTCGGGTACGCTCAACATAACCATAACCGCAACCGTCACAGGTTCGGGCAACAACGTCGGCGGTATCGTCGGCAAGAACGAGGGCGCAAGTTCGCTAGGCGCAACCGATTATGCAATCATAGATATTGTCAAGGGCGTTATCCTGCAACAAGGCAATATTCAGGGCAATAACTACGTCGGCGGTATTATCGGTCTCAACCAAGGCTTGCTCATGACGGGCGGCGGCGAGGCGGACACCAAAATTAACGGCGCAACGCTCTCGACAGAGCAAAGAAATTTAATCAAAAACCTTTCAATAACCAACGAAGGCAAAGTCAAGGGCGGCGCATCGAACGGCACGATTTATGAAAACGGCGACTACGTCGGCGGCGTTATCGGTTTGCTCGATTCTCCGAGTGACGAGGGCAAGGGCGCAATCGCAGGTATGTTCACCAACAAAGGTACTGTCGAAGGCGGCAGATTCGTCGGCGGTTCGATAGGCTTCGTCGGCAAAAACGTCACTATCACCGCAAAAGATACCGACACTTTGTTTGTCAACAGCGGCGAGGTTACGGCGCACGGCTATTTCGCAGGCGGCTCAATCGGCGCGCTCGTCGGTACGATCGCGGGCGTAAGCACAGAATATATGGTCAACTTCGGAAACGAAGGCAACGTCGACGCGACAGGCTTTGTCGGCGGCTCAATCGGCGCGCTTGCAGGGCCTGTCAAATTTGCGCAATTCGTCAACAAATCGAACGGCTTGACGGTCAATGCGGTCAACTCGGTCGGCGGCTCGGTCGGCTATATCGGCATACCCACTTCGTTCAAAACCGAACTTGACAACCTCAATATCACGATTCCAAGCGATTACGTTCAAATCGTCAATACGCACTTCGAGGCAAAGGGCAATCTCAAAGTCAATGCAACTCAAACCGCAATAGACGAGGCCAAGGGCAACGCTTCCGACTCGCCTACGGGTTGGGGCGGCGTCGGCGGCGCAATCGGCGTTATAGGTGCAAGCGTTGCAAAGTGGGGCTCGAGCGATACGGAAAGAAACACCTACTACGCAAACGGCAACGTCGTGGCAAGCGGTATTAACAACGTCGGCGGCATCGTCGGCCTTGTCAAAGCAGACAACGTCACGATAAGCAATATGCTTGCGTACGGCACCACCGTCACGGGCGGCGCAAACGTCGGCGGTATCGTCGGCGCAACGACGGGCACAGGCACGGTTATCAAGTCGGCATATGCCGTCGAGGGCACGTTCGAAGGCTCGGAGAATGTGGGCGGCATTATTGGCCTTAGCGAATCCGACACCGATGCAAAATCTTCCTACTGGGTCAAAGGCTATCCCAACGCAACCCTCGCAGGTACGGACGTCGGACAACTGCAAACGGACCTCGGTAAATTTGAAACCATAGTCGAAACCGTAAACGGTCAACCCGTCGTGTTCACGAAAGAATTCTGCGAGATGTACACGCCTAAGACCTATTACGTCGACTACACAGGCACGCATAAGTATAAGGATAAAACCATAGCCACCGTCACCGACGAAAAATTGACGTGGGCGGAATACTTCAAGTCAAGTCTCGGCATCGAGAAAGCAGAAGAGAGAAACGGCGCGTGGGTCAGCCCTATCCCGAATGCAAAATCGTACACAACAGGCGCTGAAAATACAGGCTGGTATTTCGTCTATGCAACCGACAAGTCGATAGGCACTATCAGCGCGGAACACTCTCAAAACGCAAACGAATCCTACTGGAAACGCATTGCGGACGCATACACCGCAAGCGAGCGCGAAGCGGGCGACGATAAGAAGACTCTCACCGCTTCCGAAATAGTTTTGGGCGATAACGGTCAACCGCAAAAATCCACTCTTTACGCAACCGCGACTTCCGCAGGCGAAAACAGCGGATATTATCTGTATATGGCAACGTCGGGCAACTCTCGTCCGAGCGCAACGTATTCGAGCGGCAAATTCTTCATAAAAACTCTCACCGCAAGCGAAGGCGCACTTGCCGAAAACGTCGCCGTGTACTATCGCACCATTTCGAGAGGAAAATCTCTTACGTACAACGGTTATGAGCGTTTCGCACCCGTTGCGATCACCGCTTCGGCAGACGTTGCCGTTCCGTTTATTGCAGAACCGTCAACAGACGCGACAAAGGCGGATTCCTATTGCTATTCGTCCGATATGTCGGCGGACAGCACAAAGACCAAACCGAATACGGCAAATCCGTACAAATCCAAAGTCAAGATTTTCTACTTTGACAGCGCAGGCACGCCTCACGTCGTAGGCGGAGTTGAAATCGACTGGGAAATCAAAAAACGCGACCTCGAAGCCTCTCTGTCCGTTCCGTCGGGTACGTTGACGTACGGCGATCCTGACATCAACGCGGTTTTGACAGTTGAAAATATCGCGCCGACTGATGGTAACGGTTACGGAGAAGATGGCTATATACGCTTCGATATAATCATAAAGGACGCAGATGGCAACGAAATTGCGAAGTTCACTTGGAACGGTAACGGATTTACAAATCAACTGGCAGACGGTACAGTCGTTTCCAACAACGTAACCGTTTCAGCCGGCGGCTTTGCAACCGGAAACAAGCTCAGTGGCGACGATTTGTTGTTCAATGTGGAAGATATCGCCAATCTCGACACGGATACGAGAACGTTCAGTTGCCGAATCAACTTCAAGGATGCAAAAACGTACAAGGTCAGCGTTGAAACGCCGAATATGGTTGACAAATATAACCCCTCGCCCATATTAAAAGACCAAACGATAGTCGTCAATCCCGCACCGCTCACGTTGAGAAGAACGTCGGTGGCTTCGCACGACTTCGACAACACCGATGCGAATAAGGGCGCGATATGGACGGTTTCGGGCTTCAAATTCGATGACGGTGAGGCGCAATTTGCCGCATTCGAGCCCGTGTTCGTAATGGCTCTCGGCAGACTCAACGAAACCAAAGAAATCGAAATCGCAATGCAAAACAACGGTGTTTTGATAAACCCCGTCAGAATAGGCAACTTGATTCAAATCAATCTCGGCGTTTTGAACGGAACGAACGGCAAGACGTTGATGTTCGAGTTGAGCGGCGTATCCAAAGTCGGCGATTACTATATCAAGACCGCGGGCGGAAAGGGCTATCGCGTGGGTAATTATACGCTTACGTTCGAGGGCACGAGCGAGCCGACGTATTCGATAAACGAGAATAAGATTACAATCAGCAGCACGACAAACGGAACGCACCAGTACGACGGCAGTACGAAAGGAACGATTACGTTGACGTTCACCCCAGACAAGAACATTGTCAATCTCGGTCAATTCGTCGAGCAGTTCTTTGCCGCAAGCATAAATAACGGCGGAACGGTCAAGACCAAACCGTCCGCTTCGACGAGTAGCGATAGCGTAACGTGGGTGTTCGAAACGGGTATAAACGCAAACAAATACACCGTAACGCTCACAAAAGGCGACGGCTACGAAGAAGCGGCAAAGAGTTGCGCGCACTCGCCGTCTGTGTTGCCGAGAACGTATAGTTACGAGATTACGAAGCGACCGCTCACCGTCGAATTTGCACAAATGGGCAAGTCGCCATACGAGTACACCACGTATCATCAAGGACTTTCCACCGTCAAGATTTCAAATCTTTGCAAAGTCGGCAGTGTGTGGGATTCCGTAGATATTACGGTTTACGTCGGCGACAACTCCTATACCGTTTCGTCGAGTCGTAACAACGCCGTCGACGTGAAGAACTCGGTAAGCACAATAAACGTCGGAACGTACACCGCAACGATAAGCGCTTCGCTCGGCGGAAAGAGCAGCGGCAACTACTATATATCCAACATCGACGAAAGCACGAGTTGGACGATAAAGAAGCATAAACTCACGCTCAGCGGCCTCAAACAGGACGACGGCAAGATTTACGACGGCACGCCCGTTACGCCCGTCCTCAAAGTCAACGGCAGCGACATCTCTAACGGCGAGATCACGTACGGCGCGGATACAATAAAGATCAAGTATTCCGCAACCGTTGACGGCGTGACGACGGACAAGATCGTAAATGCCGGAACGTACAAAATAGGCATAGGCGGCAACGCAACCGACGCGATTATAGCAACGCGCGGCAGTGAAAACACCACGCAAAACTACGAAATCGACGGTACTGACGAGGCAACTTACATCATTCAACCAAGACAAATCAAACTCACTTGGCAAGAAATCACGTCGTTCGTATTCAGCGATGCGGCGCAAGGCTTGAAAATCACGGGTGTTGAGGGCGTTGAAGGAAACGGAAGCCTCGCAATCGTAAACGGTTCGAGCACGATAGACGGCGTAAAAATCAAAGGATATGCAGGAAACGACACAATCATAATCACCGTGTCGGGTGCAAAAGTCCACGTTGCGAACAGCAAAAAATCGAAAATGACCGCTGAAATAAGCCGCGTGGAAGGCAAAAATGCCGACAATTCGACAGATTCGATAAGCGGAAACTATTCGATTGTCGATGGTATAACGAGCGGCGAGTTCGAGATAAAGCCGTCCGTCGTGTCCGTACGCTTTACGGCTATGACCGCCACGCTCGAAAAGGTGTATGACCGCAACAACAGAGTGACGGCACAGATTCCCGACAGTTACTTCGAGTTGAGCGCAACGGGACACGTTCCTACGCAATTCCCGTTCACAATCAGCGGAACGTACGACAATGAAAACGTGCTTTACGATTCGAGCAACAACGTCATAAGAGGCAAAGCGGTCACGTTCTCGTATACGTTCAGCGACCCGACGAACGTCGGCGACTATACGGACGAGGGCGGAAGCGTAGATACGGCGGCGTACAACGTGGGCAAGATTACGCCGAAACATATTCAAGTTTCCCTTGACAAACTGCGCTCGAACAAGGCGACGAGAACTTACACCGACGACCCGACCTACGGCGGTAGCGGCGTAAGCGGCAACGGCACGACGAAACCTTATCGCGCGGGCGAAGGCTTCAGAGTAAGCGGCGTTTTGACGGGCGACGTAGTGGCCATCTTCGCAAATTATGCGGAATCGGACACCAATACGAACGGCGGCTTCGATTTTTCAAAATACGTCAACGACGTGTATAAAGACTCGGACGGCACGTTCAAGAAAGCACCTTCGGGCACACATCTCAAAAAACTCGTGTTCGAAATGAACGGCGCAGACGCAGGAAACTATACGTTCAACGTATACCATTCGAGCGACGGCGCATACAGCGAATCCGACGGTAACTTCGCGACGAAAGTCACCGTGTACGACAGCAGAGAAAGCGACCAAAGCCGCAAGAATAAGAGCGGCTCGCCGCAAATCCAAATCGAAATAACCGTCAAATCCGTCAAAGTGGAATACCAGAACGCCGCTCAAAGTTACGCCAACGACGACAACACCTACAACACGAACTGGGTGCCCGTTACGGGTACAAATAAGGAAACGGACAAGGCCGGCGCGGACATCATCGTCACGAACGGCTGGATGTATCCGGACGGCATAGACCACTCGAACGAATCCGGTTATAAAAAGAAAGAATATCACGGCTACACCGTCATTCAGGGCAGAGCGGGCAATTCCCGACTCGGCGCGTCCGTGTCCACAGAATACGGTATGAATCTCAACTATCGTTTGAGCAATCAGCCGATTCTCACCATTGCGTACTTCGTGTCCACCGAGAGCAACGAATACAATATAACTTCGATAGCGCGTTTGCTCATCGCGTCCTTCTACTACACGGCGCATCAGAATCCGCAAAACCTCGATATGATAAAGATAGTATCGTCGGGTTACGCGTGGGTCAAGGTCGTTAGCGTGGGCGAGGACGGCGCATACGTCGGCGATTACAAGAAGCCCGACAATTCGCCTATCAAGGATTCTAAGGCAACCACGTGGGACGAATATCTTGCCGAATTACAAGCGGCAGATTACGCGGTGTTCTTCGACACCGAAAAGAGCGAATGGGGCTACTATAGTTCCAACGAATCCACGCAAAACGACATTCCGTTGAGGTTCGTGCAAAAGAAAGACATAACGGGTACGTTCACGGCGCAGGACATCGAGATTCTCAATGCGTTCTTCACAACGTTGTCCACAGACGACAACGGCGCCGTTACGCAAAAGCATTATAACTGGAACGGAACTAACAAGCAATATCTCACCAACGTACTCAAAGCGAGAGTTGGAGCAAACGTGACGATAGACGGCAGTCTGTTCGTGTCTACGAAAGTCGGCGAAAACGGCGTATTGACGGGCTTTGACGGCACTTACGACGGCAACGGCTACGTCATTGAATATCTCAACATTATGGGCTACGGCAAGACGAACGTCGGCTTGTTCGACGTGATCGGCGAAACGGGTATTGTCAAGAACGTCCATCTGAGAAACGTCACTATCAATGCAAATCAAGGCAACGTCGGTATGCTCGCAGGCAGCGTTTACGAATCCAAGACCACCGAAACGAGCGTAAAGAACGTGTCCGTACACGGCGCAATCAATGCAAGCGGCGGCACGGTGGGCGGTCTGTTCGGCACGAGTGCGAGAGACATTGAAAACGCAATCGTCCTTGGCACGATAACGTCTCAAAACGCAACTCTCGGCGGCGTTGTCGGCACGACGAGCGCAAGCGTAAAGAACGTCGTTTCCCTCGTGCAAATCACCGCAAACGGCGGCTCTGTCAATCCGTTCACGACTTCGAGCGCAACGGTTGAAAATTCCTACCATATGACAAATGCCGAGTGGCAAAAGGGAAGCGGATTCGTCAACGTTTCGGGCAAGTCAAAGACCTTCAACGAGTTGATGTCGGGTTCGGTTACGGGTTACGGCACGCAAAACAAGTATTATTACACGGGCGAGACCGCGCCGACCAAAGGAACGTTCGACGTTCTCGACGACGTGCAACTTACCGCTTTGTCCGCAATAGGCACACAAGCCGAAGAAAACGCAAGACAGAGTATGCGCCTCAGAGATATAGTTTCCGTATATCTAATGATGTATTCTTTGTCAAAGACGACGGGAACGCTCACAAGCGACGGCAAGAGTTTCGGCGTGAACGTATATGCGATTAGTTCGTCGAGTTGGCTCGTAGGCAGTGCGGACGGCACGCAAAGCAATCCGATTGCCGTTGCAAACAAGCAAAACGTATCGCTTTTAAGACAACTTCCGTTTGCGACATTCACGCTCAAAGCAAATATCTCAATCGATATAACAAGCACGTTTGCGGGTGCGTTCTTCGGAATTGTCACGAGCGAGACGGACAGCGCGGGCAATTCGCTCGGATATAAGATAACTTGCGACAAGGCTATGTTCGAGGCGTACGCCGAGAGCAATCCGAGTTGGATAGAAGCCGCATAAATCGCAATCGGGCGGCGTAAAAGCCGTCCGTGAGCGAGAAAAAGAGCGATTGAAACGTAAATAGCGCAAAAAAAAAGAACAATCGCAAAAACACCGCAAAATCGTGATTCTAACCGCGCGTTTTTAAAAAGTTGAAATATCGCGCGAAAAAATCGACGAAAAATCAAATAAAACGCCCTGCTCGATTGTAGTTTATATATAAATATATAAAAATCCGCAAGACACGGGCAAAAGAAACAAGGATAAACTATGCAAGCAAGCAAAAGCAAAAACTTCAAAATCGTAATGTCCGTTATGATTCCGCTTTTGATAATCGTGACCACCGTCGTTATGGTGGGCGCATCTTTTGCGTGGTTTACAAACGCCGACAAAGTCACCGTCACGGAAATCACGATGTCTACGGCGGATTCTTACAGAATCGACTTTACTCGTCAGCCTTTGTCCGCCGACGGCAAATTGCTGTTTGACAATATGCAGTACGTCGGACAGACCGCATTTTGCGCAAGCGGCACAAACGCGGGCAAACTTATGACCAAAGCCGTTGCGAATGGCAATGCGGTTGACACGAGCGACCGCGCGTATTATTTCATCAACACGGTTGCGCTCGACACGCAGGGCAAGACGTTCGATATGAGTATGGCGTTCGACGGCGTGAAGATTGTCAAGTATAAGCGCAACGCCGACGGCTCGATTGCCAAAGACGAAAACGAGGAAAATATAGTCGAAAAAACAAACAAAATCTACGCCGCGACGGGCTCTAACGTATCGCCCGTGAGCGACATTCCGTTTGCGTTCACTTGGTTTTTCAAAGCGCACGGCGAAACCGATGCAGACGGCGTAGTAAGAAACTATGAAACCTACAACATCGACGCTGAAACGCAAGGACAACGACTCTTGCAACTAAAGCCGCTACCGAACGAAGTTTGGTACACGCCGTACGGCAAACTCACGTTCGGTGACGACAATCTCGTTGCGCTCGTAAACGACGATAATTCGATAGACGCAACGAGCATAAGGGGCATTGACAAGCGCGTCATCGACAAGTTCGGCACGAACGGCGTAGGCAACGCCACGTCGCAACTGTTCGATTTTTACATCGTTTTCGCGCCCGAAAAACTGTTCTGGATGCAATTTTTCTCGGCGGACAGGGACAAATACACCGCAAACGATATCTATACAACTACGGTGAATGGCGAAACGATAAAAGACGATACCAAAAAGATTTTTGAATCTTTGTCCAATCAGATGTACTATTCGCATATGGATTATTCGGGTTCTACGTTTGAGTTTTCGGCGGTACTTAACGTAACGAACGTGCACGAGGAGGCGCAAGGATAATGAACAAAACCAAACGCACTCTCATCGTATCGTCCGTAGTTATGGCTCTCATTTTCGTCGTCACGGTAGTCAGCGTGACCGCCGCGTGGTTTACTAACGTCGCGGACAGCAACGAGGACGGATTCACCACCGATTCCGCGCTTTTGCAAGAGAGCGCAAGCATATCTATCGACGAAAACGCCGCAAGCGACTACGGCACGTCCGTTTGGCCCGCCGTGGCAACGCCCGGATACCTATCAAAAGGCAACGTTGCGCCGTACGGTACGGATTTGAAACAGAAGCAGACGAGCAAAATCGACGTCGCGGCAAAATGCGCCGTGTTGTATTTTCCCATAACGTTCGTCGGCTCGTCGGACGCAGGGTATAGCGACGGAAGAAAATCGCTTATGCTCGGCGTCAATTCGGCGCATCTTGACGGCGACAGCGCCGTGAATTATCTTTCTTCTTTCAACGTCGAAATGGAACTCGTCACCTTAAAAGAGGACGGCGAGTCCAAAACCAGCGAAACCATAATCCCGACCAAACCGAGCGATTTTTCGGGCAATCCGAGCGCGATATACTACAATCAACCGTTCAAAGACACGGGAGAAAAATTGCCGAGTTACAAACTCTATATGCTTGTAATCCCCGGCGAAACCTACTACATCAAAGCAACCGTTTATTTCAATCGAATCGATGAGGAATGCAACGAAAAACTCATATACTTCGCCGACACGCAAAAGAATATCACGTTCCAGTTCGAAATCAAGGATAACGTTGCGCAAGACGTGGATATCAGAAAAGGAAAGATGCCCGTATGACGTCCCTTCGCAAAAACAAAATCGCGATGATAGTCGCAATAATAGTGCTTTTTGCAGTCGCCGTTTCGGCGATGGGCGTTTCCTATGCTGTTTGGATTTCCCCCGACGGTCCGATAGGTGGCGGCTCGTCAAAAGCGTCCCCGTCCGTTACGCCCGACTCGAACAACGTCTGGGCAAAGTATTTCAATTATAAGGAAATAACCGTTGAGGGGTTGCAAGGCAAATATGTCGAAATATCCACATTCTATACCGACGGCGAAAACAGCCAAGGACTCAATTTGTCCGATTTGTACATTCCCGAGGTCATTTGGGTGGAAAAGGGCAGTAGAAAAGTGCTTGCAACGCTTGACGGCGTAAGCGAAAACGCGTATGAAACCTACACCGTTTACCGCATTACCAACAGCATTTTTGCGGATTCGTCCCTCAAAAGTTTGCCCGTAACGATTCATATCCCTGCAAGGGTATGCGAAATCGACGACGCCGCTTTTGCAGGTTTGCCCAACCTTCAAGTCGTGTATTTTGAAAACAGAATGCCGTGTACGTTAGGTGCGTATGCATTTGCAGGTTGCTCGAATCTTGAATATGTCTACAACGTAATGGGTGTCGGCGTAACGCCCGACGACACCTCATTTGTCGGCACAAAAATCACCGTCACCGACGGTCAAATTCAGTTTGCGTAAAAATAAATTGCAAAAGCGTTAAAACACTCGAACATGTTATTTATAATTTGCACTATTGATTACAATTAGAGTTTTCTACGTTACGAAATTGCGAATCCGGATTAAAATATCTTCATACGTCATATCTGAATTTTGACACCCTTTTGACACACGATTCTGCAAAAAACGTGCAAAAAGCGGTCATTACGAGTGTCAATTTCGGTAAAAAAGGTAAAGAAAAACGCCATTTTCGGACTACCAAACCACGAAAAATGGCGTTTTTGGAGCTGATGACCAGACTTGAACTGGTGACCTCATCCTTACCAAGGATGTGCTCTACCACCTGAGCCACATCAGCATATTTTTGGCGGAAGCGGAGGGATTCGAACCCCCGTGGGCTTTCACCCAAACGGTTTTCAAGACCGCCTCGTTATGACCGCTTCGATACGCTTCCATATAAAATCAAAGCAAATCGTTTCGCTATCAAGCCTATTTAGTATAGCAAGAGTTTGCGATTGTGTCAAACATTGATGTTAAATTTGCAAAAAAACATTTGGTTTGTGAGATTTATACTATTTTTACATCAAAATTCAAGCGCAGAGAATGGCGAGATGTATCGCTTCTAATATCGAACATTGCACATATTTGCATATCAGAGTTCTCGTATTCGTGTATGCGCAAATATACATATGTCTAAAAAAGTTGCAATCAAGTGTTTACGATTCGAAATTCGTGTGCTATAATGTTAATATTATAAATTTTATATTGTGATAAGGTGAAAAATGAAAATCAAATTGAACGAATTTTTCAGAAGTGACGTTGACGGCGTTGACGTGTTGCTTACGGATTCCCCCGAAGTCAAAGCGCAAGTGAAAAAGCACAAAAAAACCGTGAAAGACACAATCGTATGGTCGATTGTCGGTACGCTTTTGTTTGTGTTGGTGCTCAACGTCGTGATTTTGCCGCTTACGGGCAAGTGCGCGCGCGTCGAACACGTCACCGATTATGTCGGCGACAATCAATATATCGCTTTCCACAAGCCCGAAGGGTTGATGCTTTCCGCTCACCGCGCGGGCGGCGTTCTCGAACCCGAAGAAACGATGGCGGCGTTCAAGCAATGTATGGAAGAAGCGCAAAGAGAAAATTACAAAGTCGATATTCTCGAATTTGACTTGCACCTCACAAAAGACGACGTACTCGTGCTTATGCACGACCACGAAATCGACCGTACGTCAAACGGCACGGGCAAGATTTGCGATATGACTCTTGCCGAACTCAAAACCTACAATTTCGGCTACAACTTCAAGACCGAAGACGGCGTATACAAATATCGCGACAAGTCCGACGCGGAACTCGAAAACGTGCGCATCCTCACGCTCAAAGAGGTCTTGGATTATGTCGAAAAGGTCGCTCGCCCCGACAAATCTATGAATTACGTCATCGAAATCAAGGATGGTGACGACGCGGGCAGACGCGCTATGAACAAACTTTACCGTATGATGGTGGAATACGACATTGTTGACCGCACGGCGTTCGGCACTTTTCACGGCGAAATCAGCAAGTATGTCGACGAGTGCAACGCCTTGGGCACGTTCGAGCAAAAAGTGGTGCGCTCTGCGGGTATAACCGAAGTGCTCGATTTCTATTTCGCATTCCTTTACGGCAATACGAACGCAAAATTCAACTTCAAGGTTTTGCAAATTCCGATGGGCTTCAACGGCTTCTTCGATTTGTCCACGAAAGAGTTTATCGACTTTGCGCACAGTATGGGAATTGCTGTTCAGTACTGGACGATAAACGACCCCGACGACGTAGCCAAACTTCAAGCCAACGGCGCGGACTGCATAATGACGGACAACCCGAAAATGGCATACGAAGTTCTGCACAGAAACGACAAATAAGTTTGCGAAGAAACTCGGTTTTTACCAAACATAATTTTGTATAAACGATAGATTTCAAGAAAAGATAAACGATGAAATTAGTTTTCAAAAAGCAAACGATTTTCAAAACAAATTAAAAAAGGCACTCTTTCGAGTGCCTTTTTCAATAGTCGAATAGATTATTTATTTTTGTTCTTTTTTTCCTTTTCTTTGCCGAAGCCTTTGAGGAATCTGCGGAAGCCGCCTTTTCTGCCGTTGAGCATATCCACGAGTCCGTCAAGCGAACGCTTGGATATGATGCCCATCGACCACGCCGCTATCGTGCGGTAGGGCATATCTTTGACGGAATTGGTGAGCATTTCGGGGTTCTCGGACGAGAGCGCGACGAGGTTGACGACGCCCACGCAGAGATTGTACATAAACTTGCCGAAGCGAGATACTTTGCATTGACCGATCGTGTTGTTTGCAAGCAATTCGCCTTTTTCGTAAGGTCTGTTTTCAATCATCTTTGCGCCGTAGAGTGCCTCGAATTGCTCGACGGGAATCTCGGTTGCGTTTGCGATGTCATAGTAGCAAGGCGCGACTGCCTTGTAGTCGGGGATAGGAGCGTCGGGATTCTTGGACGTCACGTTTACGATGCCTTCGAGTTTGATGTCGCGAGAGGATGCGCCCACCAAAATCTTGAAGTCGCCGCTTTCGACGTGCCAGTCTTTGATTGCGACGTTGTAGTATGCGAACGCTCTTGAATCGAGAGTGATTTCGACATCCTTTTCTTCACCCGGTTGCAAGAACACTTTTTTGAAGCCTTTGAGTTCTTTTTCGGGACGATAGAGAGTGCTTTCGACGTCCGAAACGTAGAGTTGCGCAATTTCCGCACCTGCTACTTTGCCGACGTTCTTGACGGTGAAAGTGACGGTGAGCGGGTCGCCTTCGTTGATTGCGTTTGCGCTTATGCGCAGATTCGAGTATTCGAATTGCGTGTAGGAAAGACCGTAGCCGAAGGGATATTTGACTCTCTTTTTCGCGCTGTCGTAATAGCGATAGCCGACGTAAATGCCTTCGCGGTATTCAACCGTTCTCGGTCCCATACGGAAGTATTTAGAGCCGAGATAGTCGTCTTCGTGGACGGGGAAGGTTTCTGCGAGTTTGCCGGACGGATTGACTTTGCCGTAGAGAAGATTGTACGCCGCTTCGCCGCCTGCCTGACCTCCGAGATAGAGGTTGAGAATGCCTTTGACGCTCTTGTCCCAGTCGCCGATTTCGACGGGCGAACCGCAAGAAAGCACGACTACGACGTTTTTGTTGACTTTCAAAATCTCGTTGATTAGCGTGACGTGCGAGGACGGCATTTTGATGTGGTGACGGTCGTAACCTTCCGATTCGAACGCGTCGGTAAGACCGATGAACAAAAGTACGACGTCTTTGTCTTTTGCGGCTTTTACGGCCTTGTTTATGAGACTCCTTTTGTAGCCTTCGCCTTTGAGAACATAGCCGTCCGCGTACTCGTAGGGTTGACCGACTTTGTCGAGTGCG
>ULTC01000294.1_pt1 | contig 13923 bp, 18 predicted proteins | sample 1957091 | NCBI WGS metagenome assembly ULTC01 (sample SAMEA4835720, study PRJEB28245) | human gut metagenome | biome: gut microbiome; material: fecal sample | place: Denmark | collected 2008 | reverse complement strand
CGGCTCTGTAAATGCTTTAACCGCCATTGCAAGCGCAAACACTACACCCGGTGTCTTAATAATCCATCTTTCTTCCACATCCCAGTTATGACGTCTTTTCATCCATCCTGCAACAGCCTCAAAATATTCTTTTCCTGTTTCGCTGTAGCCGAAAATACCGTGTTTTACTCTTTCAATAACCGCATCTTCCACATAAGATGAAGTTTTAAAATCCATATCCGCAATCCATAACGGAAGTACATCTTCAGGCATGCCTCTTCTTTTTGCAAAATCATATTTAAGGCAATCCGTATTTTTACGGTTTATTATCTCATCAAAATTAAGATTTCTTTCTGCCATATTATTCACCAGCCTTTCTAAATACTTCTTCAAGTTCATTTATAAGGTCTTCATAATCCTCTATTCCCACAGACATTCTTAAAGTACATTCGGTTATTCCGTTCTTTTCCCTTACCCCTGCAGGGACATCTGCGTGTGTCTGTGTTGTGGGATACGTTATGAGTGTTTCCACCCCTCCGAGGCTTTCAGCAAACTTAATCATTCTGACACCTTCAAGTATCTTAAGTGCATGTTCCTTGGTATCAACGTAAAAGGTAAGCATTGAACCAAAACCTCTTGCCTGTTTTTTTAATATTTCATAACCCGGATGTGTAGACAGTCCCGGATAAAATACTTCTTTTACAATGCTCTGTTTCTGAAGCCAGAGTGCAATTCTTTCCGCATTTTCCGATGATCTTTTCATGCGAATTCCAAGGGTTTTAATTCCTCTTAAAATAAGCCAGCTGTCAACAGGAGCAAGACCTGCTCCTGTTGTTTTTATAAGGAATCTGAGTCTGTCCCTTATCTCTTCCCTGTTGGTCACTATAAATCCCGCAAGGGTATCATTATGTCCGCCAAGGAATTTAGTTCCGCTATGGATTACTATATCTGCTCCCAAATCAAGGGGATTCTGGAAATAAGGAGATAAAAATGTATTATCCACTATTAACAGGCAATTATGCTTTTTTGCGATTTCCGATATTTTGGCAATGTCGGATACTCTCATCATAGGGTTGGTAGGGGTTTCAATATATATGGCTTTTGTATTTTCTTTTATCCTGCTTTCAATGTTTTCACGGGAGCAGTCAAGATATGTTATCTCATAATTATTTTTACTGCATACGTTATCAAATAGTCTTGTACTTCCTCCGTAAATATCAGCTTCAACAATAATATTATCACCCGGTTTAAAGAGTTCCATCGTAAGCGTAATGGCTGCCATTCCCGTTGTCAGTGCAAATGCTTCAGTTCCGTTTTCAAGATTGGCTACTGTTTTTTCAAGCACCTCCCTTGTAGGATTCTGTAGTCTGCTGTAGTCATATCCCGTACTTTGACCGACTCCCGGATGTGCATATGTTGCAGTCTGGTATATCGGATAACTTATTGCTCCGTAGTTATCTGCTTTTCCCTCAAGTTCTTCTAAATGTAAACATCGTGTATTAATTCCTCTTGCCATATTTTGTCCTCCGTTTTATTCCTACTGTTTTACTAGGATTATTAACTGTAAAAATATTATCACAGAAGACATTTATTGTATAATCTTTAAAATTTATGATTTGTTATAGGTAATCTTTATATCAAAAAACCGCTGTGAGAATTCCGGATTCCCACAACGGTTAGAAATATTATTGATTTATAACCTTTCTCATCCAGATATGAGGGTGTCCTTCGTCCTCTCCTATCGGACCATAGCCCTCATATCCCGAATTTTCATAAAAGCCTCTGACCCTGCACTGGGCATGAAGAATTATCTCCTTACCACCCTTTTGCAAAACGATTTTCTCCGCTTCTGCAAGAATAACTGTTCCAAGATGCAATCCACGATATGATTTATCTACCGCAATTCTTCCAAAAATATATGTATTATCTTCTCTATAAATTCTGCATGTGGCAACAGGCTTTTCATTGTTATATATAACAATATGTAAAGCCCTATCATCAATTTCATCAAACTCGTTTTTATAGCCCTGCTCGGACATAAAAACATTACGTCTGATATTCATTGCATCCTCCTGCAGATAGTCATAAACTTTAACTTCCATAGCTTATCCTCAATTATTTTTCTGTGCTTTCTCTTCTCCCATACTTTTAGGAAGAATAATATTAAGCAATATTGCCGTAACAAAAACAAGTGCCACACAGTTTTCAGCAAATACGGACCTTACAATATCAGGAAAAATATTAAATAAATCAGGACATTGTGTAAAGCCTAATCCAATACTGAGAGAAAGAGCTGCTATTGTAATGTTGCGCTGTGTATACCCGCATTTTCCTATCATCTGGACACCGCTTACAACGATTGTACCAAACATCATTATCGTACATCCACCAAGCACCGCACTAGGCAAAGTGGCAAGCAGACTTCCTACTGCCGGGAAAAATCCCGCCACTACCATGATTATCGCTCCTGTAGAAATGGCATATCTGTTTACAACCTTTGTCATTGCAACAAGTCCTACATTCTGGCTGAAAGAGGTAATCGGCATACATCCGAAAATTGAAGAGAGTGCACTTACAAAACCGTCACAGGCAATGGAACCTGAGGTTTCTTTTTCCGTAACATCCCTTCCAAGTCCTGATGATGCAAGTGCAGAGGTATCACCGATAGTTTCCGTTGCCGATACCAGGAAAATAAGTATAAAAGAAAATATTGCATTGGCATTAAATTCAATTTTAAAAGGCATAAAATGAGGCAGGGCGATAATATCAACATCATGAAGTGCTGAAAAATCCACCATTCCCATACAAAGTGCCACAATATATCCCACAACAAGTCCGAATAAAACAGAAAGCTGTTTTAAATAGCCTTTTGCAAGTATATTGAATAAAATGCAGCTTACAAGGGTTACAATTCCAAGTATCCAGTTGTTGGCAGAACCAAAATCTGCTGCTCCCGTTCCTCCTCCGAAGGAAGCCGCACCAACAGAAAGAAGTGAAAATCCGATTGCCGTAACAACCGTTGCTGCTACAATCGGCGAAATAACTTTTATCCAGTATTTTGCAAAAAGTCCCAGAAGTCCTTCCACAATACCGCCTATTAATACTGCACCCATCAGGGTTCCGTATCCGTACTGTGCTCCTAAAGTACAGGCAAGGGATACAAACGTAAAGCTGATTCCCATTACTATAGGCAGTCTTGAACCTATTCTCCATATAGGGAACAGCTGTATAAAAGTACCTATTCCGGCTATAATCATTGCACTCTGGATTATCATGGCCGTGTCCTTTGCCCCAAGTCCACAGGCAGCCGCAACGATTATAATAGGTGTGATATTGGCAACAAACATCGCCAGTATGTGCTGTAATCCAAACGGAAACGCCTTTAATAAATTAATCTTTCCATCAAGCGAATATAACGCTTCGACAGTATCTTTATTCTTTTTTTCTTTAGCCATTGTATTCTCCTCTTACTGCTCCCTGAAGTTAATTGTTCCTGTAGTTGCATCCATTGAATCAACAATAGCAAGAGATTCAAGCTGATATCCGAGATTTCTTATAATCTGACCACCGACCTGAAAACCTTTTTCGATTGCGATACCGATTCCTTCAACAGTGCCTCCTGCCTGGTTCACAATTGAAATAAGTCCCTGTAATGCACAGCCATTTGCAAGAAAATCATCAATTATAAGCACATGGTCGTCTTCATTTAAAAACTTCTTTGATACAATAACCTGATTCTTACATTTATGGGTAAAAGACTCAACCTCCGCAATATACATATCACCGTCTATATTAATACTTTTTGATTTTTTCGCAAAAACAACAGGTACGTTAAAGTGCATTGCAACAACACACGCAATTCCGATACCTGATGCTTCCACCGTCAATATTTTATTGATATTTTTGCCTTCAAATCTCTTCTTAAATTCGGCACCCATCTCATTAAATAGCGTTATATCCATCTGATGATTTAAGAAGCTGTCAACTTTGAGTACATTCCCTTCCTTAACTATTCCGTCTTTCACTATTCTTTCTTCCAAAAAATTCATATTATCTCCGATTTATCCGGGATTGCTTCCCTGTATTTCGCATATAATATTATCATTCTTCAAGATTCATTTCAACAGAATACGGTTTTATTTTTCCTCGAACATATATCCGACATTTTCCTTTGTCACAATGTTCTTTCCTTTATCATTCAGCGTTTTTCTTATTCTTTTAATATGTGTATCCCCGTCGTAATCAAATCCCCAGATTCTGGTAAGTATGGTATCCCTGTCAAGTACCCTTTGTATTAACTTCCTTGCCATCAACAAAAACTTTCCGGCTGCCAAAATCAAGTAAATGTCACATATTTTCTCTGATTCCCTGTATCAGGCAAAACGAACCCCCTGCTATACACGGTATGCCTATTACCAGACTCACTAAAACATATCCCACATAATCCATCATGCTGTACGCATAATCCGATGGTAAATACATTTTGGTAATGGTATCATATTCTGCCTCGTATATTTTATCAGGTTCGTCCTTTTTGTAGATAATGTCATAATTATCCTCTCCTACCGTATGCACATAATCCTTATAAATTTTTGCTTTATTAATATTTTTAACAATTATCCGTGGCAAAAACGTAAAAACAAAAACACCGGCAGCGAAAAATACAATTCCCATTAAAAGAATAACAGGTCTGTCATTCTTCTTTTTAAGCGGAGGTGCATACCTTGAGAGCCATGTATAATTTTCATCCTTTATCTTGGAAAATTTATCAAACAGCCGTTCTTCTGTTAAATATGTTATTCCGGTAACACAAGTCTGTTCCCTGATATAATTATTGATATCACCATCCTTTTCCATTACAACATCAATGTCAAAAATAGCTCTTCTTCCCTTTTTACATTCGTCGTATGTACTCCGGTTGACACTAAGCACCATGTCCCTTCCGTCGGCTCTGGTAATAGTTACCAGATATTCCCTATTATATTCGTCTCCTGTTATTTCCTTAGATTTGATTTTGACTGCTAATGTAACGCTTTCTGTCTTTAACATTATCTTTCTCCCATCTTAATTTATTTCAGGCACGTATTTTTCATTCATCATACAGATGTATGTCTTACCCTTTGCAATTTCAAGCGGCCTGCCGTCCATTGTTGTCATAACAAACGCATTACCGTACTGGCTGTCGTCATTATAATCGCCCTTAGTCCAGTTAATCTTTATATATTTTCCACCGCTGATATAATATCCGGTACCTCCTGCCATATTGTATTTCTGGCGGACGGTTCCTTGTGAATCCTTCTCTGTCCAGTTAGGTACAGGAAGAATAATTACATTTCTTACCCTTATATTTTCGCTGTTAGTCTCATCAATATACGGTTCGTTCCAGAAATCCACGGAATAGTCATTTGCATCAGAATTATATTTAAAACTTGTATTCTTATAACCGGAAAAAGTTACTTTAACATTAACCGCACTTTCTCCGTCAGGTGTACCCTCTCCGTCTTTTGCGAAATTAAATTTTGTATAGTCATTCCTTGTGTGTGCCGTATTTATATTTTTGTCTGAAATAATTTTTAACAGATTAGGTCCTGTCGTATATAAGGAATGTTCCAGTCCAACGTTATGCATCCTGTAATCATCCCGGAAAAATGCAGAGCCCGCATCTATTCCCGCATTGCCTACGCAATTAAGTGTGGTATAGCCTGACCTGTTAATCTTATCGAATATCCATGGGTCTCCGCCTGCATGAACAACGATTGCATCAAATCCCATAGCCCAGGATAAAAAATATTCCCTTGTGGACCTTATTGTACCAATTTTATCTACTCCTTTAAGGCTGTTGTAAAAGCCGAGAACTCTGGTTATTCCGCCCTCTTCCGTCATTTCTATATACATGTCAGCCTTTGAATTACCACTCTGTGGCAATGCCTGTCTTATTGTATTAAGCATTATGGCATAAGGTCTTGTTCCTGAGTAATCCGTATCCGTCTTTTCTCCGGTAAAAGGATTAATATAGCCCTCCTCTGCTTCCTCTGTGGAAGCCTCCGTTGTCGGATGCTCAGTTGTCGCAGGTTCGGTCTCCGTTATTGACGGTTCAGTCACCTCCTGCCTGTCCTTTTTACCGCAAGAAGTCATACATACAACAATTCCTGCAATAATTATAAACATTAAAACAGAGGCTGCATTAATGCAGCCTTTTTTATGTTTATTTATAAAATCACTGTTACCTTTTTTCATTCCTCGTCACTTCTTTTCTAAAGATAAATATATTTTACAATAACAGCTATTTTATATCAATGGTTTATTCCATATAAATTCTTGCTTCGTAAGGATATCTATAGTCTGTCCATAGAAATTACATACAACAACCATGCTCTTACCTGCATATTCTCTCTTATATGCAAAAATAACACGTCACACCACATACATTTATTAAGTCTTTGAATAATTTTTTATGAATACAAAAAAATAAAACCGGAATACTACCTTTGTATAAACACTCTTATATTGAAAGGATGTAACGCAATGGTATTAAAAGAAAAAGAACGTTCAGTAATTGAAGATTTACAAAATCAGGAAAAAAGCTGTATGGAAAAGTACGCAAAGTATGCCGGCCTTGCAAAAGATCCGGAATTAAAAGCCCTTTTTAAAGAACTTCATAAGCAGGAGCAGAAACACTATGATTCTTTAGGCCAGGTTCTTTCCGGCACCGTTCCTGATTGTGACTGCAACGACAGTGCCGGCAAGGATTATTCACCAAAAGCCACCTACAACGATATGACCAACTCCGATGACAAACAGAATGACGCTTTCCTTGCAACAGACTGTATCGGAACAGAAAAGCTGGTATCAGGAGAATACAATAGTGATATTTTTGCATTCGGTAAAAGCAATATAAGGAAATTACTTGCTGATATCCAGATTGAAGAGCAGAATCATGCCGAAATGCTTTATAAATACAAGACAGCAAATGGAATGGCATAGAATCGTTATAAATAAAAAGCTCCGGTCACCTGTTATGACCGGAGTTTAATTTTATAATATTATTCTATTTTTTCAGACATGATTTTATCAAAACAAAGCCAATACTTAAAGCAGTGATAACCGGTAATCCCACAAAAGAAAACAAGCAAAGTATTTCCGGTTTATAGCTGATTGTCATACCTAAAACATGGAAATGAAGCAAACCTAAAAAAGCAAACATTGCAAATCCCCATATCAGGTCATATATACATGCCATCACCTTATATGCATTTCCAAGCTTCTTAATAAAATCCAGCTTGCCACCAAATTTCTTTATAATGGTGATCATTACAAAAAAGTAGATTACTAATCCCAATATGTACATTAATAAATTATAATCATAATATGTACTGCTAAAAAAAAATGAACTGTCTGTACCGGTCTTTACACCAAACAACATCTGAATTAATACAGCAATACATGCAGCTATTGTCAGCACCATCATCATTATGCTTTCATATAATAACAGTTTCAAAAAATTCTTAAACATATTTTTCTCACAATTCCTCCTAATATTATGTTCATAAAAAAAATTAATGTAACAATACAAATATACAGATAAATGCAAGAAGAATCTGTACAATGACTAATGTTCTGTGCAAAAACTTAAAGAAACGTGACGTTAACATTTTTATATTATTTTGAATACAGTATCTGGTCAAAATACCCACTGGTCCTGCAAGTGCTTTTGCATCTACATAAGCCAATCCAGCTGCCTTTGCTGCCTGTCCTTTCAGATTAGCTCTCATGGCAGCATCATTTACTTCCACAGCTCCATCTAATCCACCATCCAGATGTATACACATAACTTCTGTTACTTTATAACTAATAGCATACGTAAATCCTGCAATGCTAAATAAAACAACCAATACCATGCATAGATTAACAAATATACCACCTCTGCACCAAAATGTTTCAGGTGTGAAATCAATATTAACATCCATTATATATGGAAGTGCCGATGTACCTAAACATAGCACTAAAAACAGAATAAGAGATAACATCATATTCCAGCCAATAACTACCATCAGTTCTGCTGAATAGCAGGATAACTTTGCAACCCTAAGTGATTTTCTTTTCTTTTTATTATATTTTTCCTGTGAATATTCTTTTTGTTGTATTGCCGGTTCATCATTCCAACTTTTCATTTTACTCATCAAATCTCCTTTTCTGCTAACCAATGGGCAACTCCGTCATTGTCATTGCTCTCTATTATCTTTGTAGCTACTGCTTTTAATTCAGGTTCGGCATTGGCCACAGCGTAGCACTCATCAGCCGCTCCAAACATCTCCAAATCATTTATTCCGTCACCAAATACCACAACGTAATCGCTTTTGGTAATCTGTTTAAGTTTTTTAACAGCGCTTGCCTTTGTAACATCTTTTGGCATAATTTCAAGCCATTGCTCATCAGAATAAATATCCCTCTGATAAACGCAATGATATATGTCTTTATATTTATCATAAAACGGTTTGATTTTTTCCGGTGTTTCAATACAGGTAATATAAAAAATATTACCCGCCACAAGTTCTTCTTCCGAATCCACAATTCTTTTTCTCTCATCATTTCTTGATGCAGCAAAATCCAAAATGGTCTTTGAACTTTTTGAGGGATAATATGAGAATCGTTCTTTGCCGCCAACTATTGAATATACAATCGGATATACTCCTTCTGAAAACAATTCCCGTAATAAATTATACACATTCCTGTCAAAATAGGTTGCATGCAGCACTTCATGCGTACAATTGTCCACAATAAAAGCACCATTATATGTAATTACCGGTATTTTAGCATCTAATCCTTTGGTCACTTTGGATGATGTGTAAATAGACCTTGCTGTCGCATAAGAAAAAACTATGCCTTTTTCGGTTAAGGAATTAATAACTTCGTTGGTATATTCAGATGTAGTCTGGTTACTTCTTAATAATGTACCGTCCAAATCGGATACATATAGAGTTTTGTTCATATTTATTTTATCTCTCTCACTTTCTACAAAGTATATTTAATCATTAATGCATTTTTAATCGTTGCATACCTCTAAAAAACTACTAATTTTACGTTTAACATCATTTTTCTGAGTTATATTTTATTTCTAAACGTGTAATTTCATTCATATTTATTAAGACCCACCTAGAATTATCTTTATTATAATCCTGTTTTTTAACATATCTCCCTTTTTTTTTGATATACCTTCTATATCCGCTTAAACATATTGCCTGTTCTTTATCTATATCTGATTCCCGGTACCTTAAGCAGCCCTCATACATAATATCTTTATTATCTAAAAACACTTTCAGTACAATACCATCCTTTTCTTTATCTCTATATTGTATATAATCCCATACCGTATCTTCTAACGTTGTATTGAATCCCATTTTGTATAAAACCTTTTCTAAAAAAGCTGACCTACTAATGCGATGCCATAATACCGGTAATAAAACTGATACTATAAGTAGGATTACATAATCTTTATTTGAAAACTGACTTACATCAATTTTAAAGCAAACCTTATATAGCAAAATATAAATATAACTAATAACCACACTAATTCCAAATGTTGACATATTTAATTTTGTTCCTCTGGCTTTTGCAAAATGATGCACAAGCAATGTTATAAAACCAGGATAAATATATACAAAATACCTCTCCAATAACTCAATCAATGCTTTAATAATTTCTACCATAATAAAACACTCCTATCATTCATCTACTGGTGGTAATCCATCTTCTGTTGCAGGACTTGTAGCTCCTCCTCCAACTATACTTGCCTTTATAATCGTCCCTTTTACATTTTCTTTACCATTTGTAACCACTACCCTTGCGTTAATTAAATTATTAGGTGTTTTAAAAGAGGAACCTATTCCTACTATCTCCCACTTAGTAGTATCAATCTTATCTTTACATTTATGTAGGATACCTTTTCTAAATGCTTTAGTTCTTATTATGTGTTTATGTAACGTATCCCTTCTAGGCGATTTAGTTCTTATTATTATGTGTTCCCCAATCTCAATAGCAGGAACTGTACAAATTATCGTTTCATTTTTTACTCCTGAAATTTGTATTTCAAGCATTAAATTTTTTCTTCTGCCAACAAATCTATTTGAAGTAATTCTCTTAGTTTCTGCGCTCCTACGATTCACATCTATCTTCAACTGTTTCATACTCTTCCTCCTTTATGTATACCATCTCAACATTACATATATTTCGCATATCCACTCATTTATGTAAATATATAACATCAACCCAATACATTATGCCGTTGTTTTTACTTACTAATATACTTTGATTATATAACACTTATTTTATAAACACAATATTTTATACAATGCGTAAATTTATAAAATGTAGATAATATACCATCTAGAATATCTCTGTGATAAGGTATTACTACTGGATTGTATAGTGCAGAGTATTTTTATATTTAAAAAGATTGTGGAAATGTTATAAAAAAATATATAAAGACAATTAGTATTATAAAAATGCTTCACAATAAGGATGCAGATATGCGAATTACCAACCTGCCACTGTACTTGATCTCTATCAAACACAATCCAAGGTATACGATATTGTGCATCGTATGCCATAAGTTCCATACACTTATCAATCATAGTACGTGTCTTAGTTTCTATCACTTTTATTACAAGCTTGTTTCTTACATCTTTCGGCATTGCCTGATGTAGACCGGTAAAAAGCAGCGTTCCGTAGCTTCTGTATCAGTCACAATCAAGTAGTAGCCCAATTCCGGTGTTTTGAATTGTTTTCTTTGGTCTCTCGTTTTTCTATTACCTGTTCTGTCCTTTTTCGCCATACTCAATTCTCCTTAAAAACATCAATATTCTTTAAGGTAGGAATTGCACCATACTTTCCAATCAGATAATTCTTCTCATAACTTTCATCCTTACGAATACGGGAACCATCTTCATCCACGAAGTCAGCAAGAGAATAAAGAGTGGACACACCCCTTTCATCCTTTTCCACAAACCAAATTTCATCACGTCGTAACAACTGATTAGATAACTGCCATGTATCATGCGTTGTAAAAACAATTTGTGCATGATTAATATTAATTTCTGGATTTAAAAATGTAAGAAGAAAATTCCTAACTAATAACGGATGCAAACGGGCATTTAACTCATCAATAAAGAATACACTACCCTTTTCCAATACTTCCTGTAATTCCGGATATAATGCAAACATCTTCAAAGTTCCGGCAGACTCCATACCAAAAGGAAGTTCTGCCATTTCATCAGAATCAATCATCTTATGAAGCGCATTAATTTTATATCTTTCCTCCATGTTTTCTGCTTCCTGAGGAACCTTCTCAATTCTGAAATCCTTGATATGTTCATCAAACGATGCAAAATATTCTACAACCTTCTGCTGTACATTCTTATCTTCTACAAATCCCTTTGGCAATCTATGGGACATAAAGAAGTTAGTGAAAGGATCACCAAAATCAGCAAACTCGTTTGCAAGAAACCAATCTCTGATTAGCTTACACTTACTAATCTTTAACTTTGCTCCCAGGGAAATAATAAGTACCTGCTTTTCCAATGCTATTTGAATATTATCCCTGCTGTTCTTAGGGAAACCAGACAAATCAAGTTCTTCATCTGTGGTTCCACGATAAAATACAGTACTATACTTTCTAGCTGTCTTTGCTTTAGAATTAAGCCACTCTTCGGTTACTCCTTCCTTATTGACACAAAAACCATAGTTATAGCATCTCTCAGATTTATCTCCGGGCAACGTAAAATATACCTCAAAGCTAGATTCCGCATCTGCGGATGTAGAATCAAACAAAAAAGGCGTAGGTCTGAATTCTTCAAACTTTTCATCTTCATCCCCATACTTAAAAGAATTTACCACATATTCAGACATATACTCAAAAGCATTGTAAATATTAGATTTTCCGCTTGCGTTTGCACCATAAATGGCGGCAACTGTCAAAATCTTCTCGCTTCCAACTGTCACTACCCGATCTGTGAATTCAGTTATCTTCGTTGCAGACAAATCCAAAGTAGCCTCTTCCCTAAATGACTTGAAGTTTTTGAAATTAAATTGAATTAACATAAACTCTACCTTACCTTTCTCTACCATCTATTATATACACTTTTTTGTATTTTTCAACATCCTAATGTGATTTTATCTCATTTTATTGTATTTTATATTATAATTTTTTAAGATTGCACAGTGAACTTAGTATACTGAATGACTTTATATAGCGTATACATTTTCTTTTTTACATCCATCAATTCAAGATGCATTCCGTTCACTATAACAAGCAAAAAGGAAGGTATATACCAACCTTCCTTATAAAGCTTATATGTCATAAATCTATTTCTTTGCGTTTTCCTCTAATTCAAGCATATATTTATCAAAGTCAGACATAAATAATCTGTCTTGAGTAATACGGTACTTTTCAAATTCTGTTTCAGCATGAAGCTTTGCAATTTCTGCCGTTATCTTACCTGCATCCTGTAAAATGCCATAATCAAACATTTCAATGAAACTATTAAGTCTTTTTTCCCAGTCCTGCATTGTAAGTGGTATATGTCGCAATGTCATATTTTCAGCAAAATCCAGATATGCAGTCACCATACGGTTCAACTGTTTCATTTCATTCTGAGTCAGATAATTCCTGGCAATCGTAACATCACTTTTCTTAATCTTTCCTTCCGGAGCATCTGCCCATGTAGTTAAACCCATATTCTCTTTTGTGTGGTTTGCTCTTTCCACAATCAGTTCTGCTGCCGTATGTCCGTGAACTGCATAATGCATTTTATTCTGAACCGTCGCATAAAATCTTCTTGTCGTTGCAGAATTTTTATCATAGTCAATAGCTGTAGCATACAGGTCTGTGATCTTCTGATAGAACTTTCTTTCGCTGGCACGGATTTCACGGATACGCTCTAACTGCTCATCGAAATACTTTTCTGTCAGATACGTTCCGCGTTTCAGCCGCTCATCATCCATAACCCAGCCTTTGATGGTATAGTCCTTTGCAATCTGGTTTACCCATTTACGGAACTGTACCGCACGTTCGGAATTGACCTTGAAACCTACAGCAATGATCATTTCCAGGGAATAGTGATTTGTGTTGTATCCTTTCCCATCAAGAGCAGTTATTCGAAATTTTCGAATAACTGAATCCTCCTGTAACTCACTGTCCTCGAATATCTTTTTAATGTGATAATTGATTGTATTTGTTCCTACATCATACAATGTGGCCATCATTTTCTGCGTCAGCCATATATTCTCATCCTCATAGCGCATCTCAATACTGTCCTGCTGATCACCCACAGAGGCAACATAGGTTAAGTATTCTGCAGCGCTGGAACGGATGGTTATTTCATCTTTTTTCTTTTTCAAATAGGTTCCTCCTTATGAATGTTTTGGCAATCAAGACTATACGATTTTATTCCTTCATTTGAAGCACCTTAGCATTGAATGCTGTTGCAAATGACTTAAATGTATTTCTATTATATTTAATTTTGCGTTTTTCCATTACCTCCAAACACTCTTTCTCTGACATATTGACAACACAACTTAATTTAAAGCGCGCTCTAGATGTTCCAACGTACATAAGCTGTTCGCCTTGCTGTACATGCTTCACATATTCCATTTTGATATTGTTCATCACAATATTCAATCAAATCATCAATTAACATTTTATCCCACCTTTACTCTAGTCCTATTATCTTACATTTTCATCTTGCTTCAAGTCATTATAAAAATTTATAGCCTTACCTCAAAGCCCGACAGCTCAATGTTTGACGGAAGCAGGTCAACGCCCTCTCTGTGATGTATAATACCATGTGAAGCATCAAGCGTTTTATCGTCTATGATGTTTTGCATCACAGTAGAGAGCGTTATGGGGATATCGTCTGGTCTGTTATAACCCAGAGCCATCGTGAGATT
>ULTC01027843.1_pt1 | contig 13927 bp, 14 predicted proteins | sample 1957091 | NCBI WGS metagenome assembly ULTC01 (sample SAMEA4835720, study PRJEB28245) | human gut metagenome | biome: gut microbiome; material: fecal sample | place: Denmark | collected 2008 | reverse complement strand
TTCTTAATAGTTAAGGTTTCTTAATAGTTAAGGTTTCTTAACTAAAAGTTATACGCCTGTATAGTAAACGTGCCAACCTTTTACAATTTTGTAAAATGAAGCATGCTTCGGATAATTTAAGACCTTCATCCTCAACGTATTCCCCTTATTCCGACAGGATTAGTAGGGATTAAAAAGATGAGGTCAGTTCTCAAATAACATTCCTACCAATTAGGCATTATATGTATTATGCGAAGTATGAAACTGTAACTCATTGATTCTATGGTACTTATAGCAAACAGGGTGCCAGTAGGAAACAGGGGAGAGTGGAAGCATGCACCAATTACGTGAAGGCGTGCATCACCGTACACCCTATTGAGTATAAGACGGTTAGGGGAAGCGGAAGCCGGGCACCCGTGGAATCCGTGGATGCCGGGAGGCCACGGGAACCGGGAGGCCCTAATAGGTTAGTCGCAATTAACTTTTGGATAAAATTGGTGGCATGGGGAAATTTTTCTGGCCAAAAATGTCCAAATACCACCACGGTTTCCGGGGCTTCGGGGCAACACATGCGCTATTGTAAAAGATTGGCACAAAATTTTCGGCAGGGGTACGGGGGTAGGGGTACCCTTCTGGGCAGACAGGGGAGAGGCTTGTCAAGAGAAATCGACGCGCGGCTGGGCTTCATTTTCATCTATTTTATGCTTGACAGAAAAAAGATTTCTGCTATAAAAGCCTCCGGTTCTCGAAGAGGTCTGCAAGGGCTCACTCCCCAACTGTAGACCCACTCTTTACTCAGGTAGCCGCAACAGATAATGTCGAGTAAAACTGTTGGCCGGGCAGACCTGGTTTCGAGTTCGAGAACCCAACTTCCATTGGATTCCCCGGAGGTCGCGGCAACGGCTTCCGGGGTTTTTGTTGTCAAGAGAAATCGACGCGCGGCGAGGGTTCCAAGAGGCATATTAAATCCTACTAGTTTGGTAGGGATTAAGAGGGACCAGATTAGAGTTACTGAAACCCCATGGAGCAGTCCATGTCAAGCAAAATCGACATGCGGCCATTACCATGCACAGGGCACTGTCAGATAAACAGCAACATCTACAGCGTCGCAACATGAAAGAACCCCTCCGAAGTACCGTGAAGGCGATACCTGGAGGGGCTGAAAGATACGACTAAACCAGTAGAAAGGAAGGCCCGTGCGGAGAACCTTAGCCAGGGAAGGGTTTCTGAACTCGCGTCGCGTAGCGGTGTCAGCCGTTGTCTCCGTGGGGGCCGGGGGCAATTTATCACGGGGAGGAAACCCTGTCAAGCAAAATCGACATGCGGCAGGTACCCGGACCTGTGGCGCGAGGTTCCAGCATACAGGAGGTAGCTCTCGCTCTTATAGCCATCACCCAAGGTTGCCCATTCCTGACATGTTACCCCATCCTCCTGTGAGCTTGTAGGGCATGTCGGCTATCGTTAACCACGGAAGGAGGTCAAGGCCGTTTTAGCCGGGGGGGTAACTTTGTTCTACCTTATTAGGCCTACTTACAATGTTACCCATACCTAAAAGAGAGGTTTGAGAGCGGGATGGACAATCACAAGGAGGAGGGTAGGTAAGCTCGTGGAAGGTGGGGGTAACATGACAAGACTAGTAAACTAGACATCAGAAAAAAACTTGACTCAGGGAAATGGTTGTGGTAGTATCACTCAGGTTCTGCACCTTCGATTAGGTCATCTCAAAGGGGCAGAGCCCACAGATGTGTTCATGGTTTTGGCTTGCTGGGGTCCATCCGAAAGGGTGCGACCCCAGTTTATGCTTAGGAAGTTACGAGAAACTGTGTCGAGCGTAAGAGGGTAACTGCTTCACGCTCAATAACTTAACATACCTAACAAACTCTCGGAATTCTTCATAACTCCTTGAATGAGAGTCTATTAACATATAATTAGCCACCGCCTTATAGAACCTATAATAATCTTGACAACTTCATAACTTATTAAGATATAACAACTTAACATACCTAACAAACTCTCATATTTGGTTCTAACATACCTTAACTAGTTGAAAGTCATTAGGTTAAGGTGCTTTTAACACACTAACACACCTAACACGGCTTCTCCCACTATAATATAATACGAGAACTCCTATACCCTTAAACCAACTACTACTCTATATATTTTTAATTTCTTAAAAAGGTTTGTTAGGTTTGTTAGGTCCTTATAAGTTATTAAGTATCAATACCCATTTTTAACATACCTAGTTTGTTATAGGTTTGTTAGGGGTTTGTTAGAAGTTGTTAGGGAAGACAATTTAGTAGAATAAAGAATCAGATTTTTATCTACACCTAGCGGTGCCTCTTCTGGTAACTCACGGTCTCCACGGTCTCCACGGTCTCCACGGTCTCCACGGTCTCCACTCCACCACTCACCCGCGGAAGCCACGGAAGCCACACAGCACACAGTCCTCAGAATTTTAGATATGGGAAAAGGTTTGTTAGGTTTGTTAGGTCCTTATAAGTTATTAAGTATCAATACCCATTTTTAACATACCTAGTTTGTTATAGGTTTGTTAGGGGTTTGTTAGGTGGCTATTTAATCTTAGAAAAAATTAATTTTTTGTCTTGACATCCGAGCAACCTCCCGTATACTGTCCCCCATATGGAAACCTCACCCCATACAATTCAGTTCGTAAATGACAGGAACCGACGTGGTTTCTTTCATCAATTCCTCCTCGAACGCATTCGGAACTTTGAGCTTATACTTACTCCGGCATACGCCGTAGAACTGCTGAGCCATGAAATCCTCCTGCCGTGCCATTCCTTCCATCCCTCTCAGGAGGCTTACGGAACCTCCTATGGCACCGTCGACTGGTATAATCCCCTCAGTCCAATCCATGGCATGGTTTGTCTCAATGATGATAAGCAACTGGACGACACCTTGCCCGAATCCTTTAAGCTTCTCACCGCACTGGTGCGGCTGAACGGAGCCCCCGTAACCCGTGAATACATGGAGACCAGGGTAGCCCCCTATGACTTCGACTTCGATTTCTTCTGTACCATGTTCCTCGACCATGCGCCTGGAGACCGTTGGAGTCTCAACCACCTGGGGATTTGCCTGGCCCGTTATCTTATCAAGGATTCTGACCAGAATTACTGGGACTTGTGGAGCCCTTCTCAGTCTCAGTTCGGACCCCTGGACCCTCAGCAGGGCCCTGACCTCAAATACAAATACAGCCGGGACATTCTTATCATCCTGGGGCTAGCTCAGTCCAGAGGGCCCCTCACTCGAAGCCAGCTCGCAAACCGCCTGAACCTGGAACGCTCCATGCAGTCTCTTGACAATTCGCTCAACCATCTCATCCGTGAGGGGTATGTTCGATGCATCAAGGATTCGGGTCATGCTCCCCGCTACTCCATCACAGATATGGGAGCTCTCCACTATACTCTCTTTCTCCACCCCGACCTTCACTAAATAGCCACATCATGAATACATCAGTTGATTTAACCTACATCCCCGTTTCACGGGAGGTCCTCCTATCGAAACCCGCCCCCGAAGTCTTCACAGGGGCTGGAAGGAATTACTATACAGTCACCCTGGCCAGTCTCCGTTCATTCCTTCAATCCACGGAACCCACGGAACCCGCGTTCGCCGTAGCCTACCAGCTCTCTCTGCTCATTGACTGCCAGAAGGGTCTTCGCCCCATTTCCTCCGCGGCATCCTGGGCTCAGGACCTCTACGCCAAATGGGCTAAACAGCCGGAAGCCCTGCCCTCCCTCAAGAAGGCATTGCCTGCCCTTCTCCCCTCCGTCCAATACCTGTCCCTTCCCTCTCCCAGGATTAACAGCGAGCGTCGCTCGCCGCGTTCCATGATTCGCCGTAGCACTTCTTTCTGGAAGCATACGGGCGTTTTCGGATTGGATGTAGACGGCATTAAAGGGGATGAAGAGGCTACGAAGGCTCGCGTCACTGCCGCGTATGATTATTTCAAGGTCCAGCCCGGCTTCCTGTTTGGCTACATTAGTCCCAGCGGCGGGTTTAAGGGCTACCTTAAGGTCAGTGATGACGTAACCGAAATGCTGAACATAGAAGATGCGGAAGATGACCTTCACGGCGCAACCTTACGGCAGGCCAGACACAAAGCTGTATTTGAGTACATCAGCAGACAGCTGGAGGAAGCTACCGGGATTTCTCTCGATTCCAGCACGAGCGACATCTCCCGCATGCAGTTTTTCTATCATGGCGAGTATCTCCCGTCGCACGCTCCCGAAGGCTCCACTTACAGCATCGAGAACCCCAAGGCCGTTCTGAATCGTGCAGACACGGAAGCCGTGGACCCCGTGGCTGATGATGAACTGCTGACCCAAGGGGAAGAAGTTCCGCTTCTCATTCAGGAGTTTCCCCAGTGGCTTCGTGACCACGGGTACCCGGAAGCCGCGGATGGAGTGGAAGCCATGACATGGAAGGGTTCCTCCAAAGTCGGTTTCTGTCCTCAGTGCCGTGAGGTCGCGACGACGGAACCCAAGAAGGAAGACCTCCGCCTGTGCATCGTCCGGGATTTCCCCTCCCAATCCTGGTTCTATTGCCTCCATCAGCATTGTCAGGATAAGAACAGTGGGGTGGAGTCCATGAACTCACTCTTCAAAAAATACGTGGAGGACCTCGATTCTCACCCCTACAATTCTACCCCCATACTGGTCCCCGAAGCTTCATCCATCCTGCAACGGGTTTATCACCCTCATGAGGAACTGGTCAAGGCTCTTAAAACTTTCGGCCCATTCCCCCTCTGCAAAGCCTATGTCATGCCCAACCCCGAACAGCTGGAGAAGCTTGACTTTCCCGTCCGGGATGCTAAGGGGATTCCGACACTGGATATCCTGAACGTTTCCTTCCTGTTTAAGCATTTGAGACTCATGGTGGTCTCAGATGTCGCAGATGATACAAAGTCCATTCTGGATTTTAATACGGGCCGAGCCATCAACCTGACCGATGAATTCGCACACCAGATTGCTTTGCAATGGAGTAAGTATCTGAATAAGGGTAAGTACAACATGCAACAGTTGCAGAACGGGTTGTATGCTATCTTCCAGGCCATGGCTTCGGATGAGTTCTACCACCCTCTGGCCGCCTCTATTTGTATTGAGCCGTGGGATGGGGTTGATAGGGTCAGCCAGTATATCAACACTATGGTGCTGGATGAAGACAAGGCACCCGAAGGCTGGGACCCCAAGGACTGGCTCAACTTCGTACTTCGCACCTGGATGTACACCATTATCAACCACATGGAAATGTCCCTGGAAAATACCTCAGCAATCTGCCCTAGTTTCTGCCCCATCTTCATTGGGGAGCAGGGTTGTGGCAAATCAGCTTGGGCACAATATCTTCTGGACAAATTCCCAGGATGCTTCTCAGGCAACTTTGACATTAAACAGGACAAGGACTCATTGGTGCAGAAGAGCAGTACATTGGTGATTCAGCTGGATGAAATTGACCGATACTTAAGCAATGCCGAAGATGCCAGCCTTGTCAAGAGAGCCTTGGACCTCACCCCCGCAAAGACCCGTGCGGCCTATCGGAAGGACCAGTCCATCTACCACCCCAAGGCGGTATTCATTGCGACTTCCAACATCAGTTCCCCCCTGACAGACGAAACAGGGAACCGAAGGTATTCTCTTCTCTATATATCCCCTATGGAGGGAGACTTTAAGACAGCTAAGAATACCCGTGACAGCATCGATAAGCGACAGCTTTGGTGTCAAGTTTATGAAGAATACCACACCTTAGCAGAGCCTATCAGTGACAGGGTGCAGGAGGTGGTCAGGCTTTCCGAGGAAATTAACAAAAGGTTTGGTATGCATGATACACCCGAAGTTGTGTTTATTGACAAGCTTCGCCCCGTTGACTGGACAGAAGATACGGACAAGGAGGGCAAGCCTCTGTGGAAGCATATCCCCAGAACTTACCGCTCGCCCAAACTGGTACTCCAAATCCTGATGACGATTCAGCAGAATCAGGGGGTTATTACATCAGAGCCCGATACCCGCATTCGTGTAGGTCAGCAAGCCGCAATAGGTTTGAAGCAGGCCATCAATGAAAATTTTGGTCCTGAATACATGACTCCCAAGCAGGCGGTGGATGGGACTAACGCCCGACGCATGCGTGTGATGCTGGTTGACGACTGGATTAAGTGGGCCAGCAAGGAGACTAAGGAACGCTGGTACAACAAGTTCCCCGAATGGAGGGAGCAGGACGAACAAAAAATGGACACTATAGTATAATTTTTTCTTGACAAAAATAAAACCGTAGTCATAATGGGCTCACTTCGCAGGTACGAGGTGAGCCCATTAAGCTTCCTCCCTTACCTGCCACCGATTACTAATAAAGCAAACCAGCAATACAACATGAAGACAACCAACGAAAACGAATCCCTCCTGAATGAGCTGACCCGGCTCGAAGCGGACCTCAGCAATCAGGTTAAGGAAGCTGAGCAGAAGCTCAAGTCACTGCGCGCCAACCATGCGCGTATCTCCAAGCTCATCAACCTCTTGAATGGTTTGGGCAATCTCATCAATCAGGACCAGAACAAGGTTCATGTAACGGAAGCCGCCCGCCCCGGCTATAGCCGCAACGGCAAGAAACTGGGCAGGCCGAGCAACGAACGTCTCGCCAACTTGAAGGCCCAGAACGCCAATATGCAGGAACGCTTCGCGCTGTCTCAGAAGCGTGACCAGCTGAACAAGGCCATTGATTCCCTTGATTGGATTATCGACATGCAGGAAGCCGAGGAAGCCATGTACTAATTGAATCCCATGAAGACAATGATTAACATCCTAAGCACCATCGTCATCGCTATCCTGCTCATATCCTTCATATCCGTCGGGGCACTTATCTACGGAAACCCCCTGTGGATGGACGGGTGGTGGGACCAGGGCCCTTTAGGTCTCATACTCCTTCTTCTCCACAAGCTTATTGGACTATAACCCACTAAGACTAAACCAATCATGACCTCATTCATTGACAATTACAAAAGAAATTTTATGGACCTCTTCTGGTTCCTGCTCCCATTAATTATTGTCGCAGGGCTGAGCAAACATGGTCCATTCCCTCTGCTCGTGGTAGCCTGCCTCGCCATTACTGCGGTAATCGTCTTCCCGGCTACCTTGATTGAAAGGTCTAAGTCCGAGTTCAAAACCTTCTGGGCAGGATGCCTCATCATCCTGTGGTACATCGCGGAGTTCGTCGTAATCTGCACCCTGTTCGAATAAGCCCGTGAACGAATTTATCAAAGACTATTTAAGGAATTTCAGCTTCTACCTCTGGCTCACCCTTCTGCTGGTCTTCGCCGCATGGCTCATTGAGGTAGGCCCATTCCTTCTCATCCTCCACGTATGCCTGGCCATCACCATGGGAACCAGTGTCATCGTAACTCTGGTGGAAAGAGCTGACTTTGAACACGAGGACCTCATTCAGAATGTCATCCTCACCCTGTGGTCCATTATTGAGTTCGCCGTAATCCTTAACCTCTTCTAATAAGCAAATGAAAGACAACGACATGACCCTCTACTCCAGTGACGGGATTCCGCTTATCAGCGTCCCCCGCCTCTGCCCCTACTGCCACCAGAGCCACATACAGTTCGAAACAAGGACACAAGTCCTTCCGTCTCTGGCCAGTATGTATCTGACCTGTCCTTTCTGCGGGACTTCCTCTGCTCCTTATGAGTTCGACACAGAATCCTCTGTGGTTATCGCCCAGTACCATGTCATGGAGCAGTGGCTTCGACAGATTGCTATCCTCCCAACCTTCATGCTGTTGTGCCCTGGCGACGAAACGTTCCTCAAAGGCACAGCACCCATAACCGTGGTAACTACCCCACAGGGAGCTGATTATAAGTTCCTTGTAGAGAATAAGGAGGGTCGGGTCTTTATGGTAGGCCCTGATGATATTGACCCCGAACCTAACGACCGCATCAAAGAAATCCTCAAACACTAAACTCATGAACGACCTCGCCATATCCTGCACCACACTCGCTGATTATATTGACCGGACCTTCAAGCAAATGGGTCTTGTCGAATCTGCTTCTGACCTCCTTCGTCACCTGCAATGGGAGATTGAAGAATATAAGGAGGCAGAGGATGAAACGGAACGGGCTAAGGAAGCCTATGACATTGCGGTTCTTGCCGCCCGTCTCTTTACGGCTGTCCTGAACGAAGCGGTTGATAGCAGTGCAGTAAACTATGCCGCGTTCGAAAAGGAGGACCAGATACGCAGGCGTATGCTCTATGCCCTCAAGTATTTTAAGGAACGAACCAAAGAAAACCTTTCCGGGACTACTCCTTACGAATGCTACGCTGACGCTAAGAAACACCTTAACCAGAACGACTAATGGATAATACATTCTCACTGCCGAAGATTCCGGGCTACGAAATGGAAATCACGGATGACCAGACAAAGCTGACAGGCGATACTCTGGCCATTGACTTTGAAACGTTTTACGAAGGGGATTACTCCATGACCTGCATGGATGCCCGGTCCTACTGCACCCACGAAAAGTTTGACGCGTACATCATGTCGGCGTATGACGGCAAGTACTGCTGGGTAGGTCATCCCAAGGATTTCAACTGGGCAGAGACTACCAAGGGTAAGACCCTCGTATCATTTAACGCCAGTTTCGACTATGCCGTTTACCTGTTCGGCCTGAAAGCCCCCGGCTGTATCGGAACCCCCGGAACCCCCGGATTCCGTACTCCCTTCAACGCATGGGTATGTTCACGCGCCGCGGCCAACTACCTGTCCATATATGGCGCACTATCGAAGATTGTGGCCAAGATATGGGGCATTGAGATTAGCAAGGAGGTGCGAGCCAAAGCTGAGGGCGTGGACTTCCGAACCCTTGACGTAATCCCCGACGATATGAAGGAATACGTGGCAGGCGACTCCTACTACTGCCTTGCCGTCTGGGATAAGTTCGAACGCTTCTGGCCCGACTACGAACGCGAGTGCTGGCTCAATACCTGCATGATGGGATGGAGGGGAGTTCCTACCAACCGCGAGGCGATTGAGGCTGGATTGGAAATCCTGCACGAAGCGAGAGAGCAGTACAAGGAAGCTATCCCGCTGGAGAAGAAACTCTCCATCCCCCAGCTACGCAAGGCGTGCGCGGACATGAACATCCCGGCACCGGAGACGACCAGCAAGAACAGTGACAAATTTACTGACTGGCTCGAACAGTATGGTGAACTCGTCCCATGGGTTTCCCTCATTGGCAAGTACCGAAGCGTCAACCGTCTCATCTCCCTGACCGAGCGCATGCTTTCCCGTGTCTATACCGACCACGAAGGCATTGACCGAATCCCTTACACGCTCACCTATTGCGGTGCGAGTACGGGACGCTGGACGGCAGGCGGTGACAAATTAAACTTGCAACAGCTTAACCGTGATAGTGTTATGGGATTCAACCAGCGCGAGCTAATACAAACTCCAGAGAACTATAAACTGGTGGTATGTGACTGGGCAGGTATCGAAGCGCGTCTCACCGCATGGCTCTGCGGACAGGAGAAAATTCTTGAAACGCTTCGTGCCGGGGAAAAGGATATCTATGCCGCTAACGCGAAGGGCTGGGGCCTCATCCCCACATCCGTCAAGGACTTCAAACAATACTGCAAGGAAACTCCGGGTCAGGAAAACCTCCGTCAGCATGTGAAGGCTGGGGTGCTTGCCTGTGGTTTTAGTGCTGGGTGGTCAGCTATCCAACGGGCGAACCCTGGTATGGACCGGGACCAGTGCCAGGCCATTGTCGATATGTACCGAAGCCGAAGCCCCGAAGTGGTTGCATGGTGGCGCGAGCTTGACGCACTGGCCGCTCGTGGCTACCGGACTCCCTCCCACAGTTTCGCTCTCGCCCTGCCCTCTGGCCGGAAGCTCTATTATCGTAACTGCTACAAGAAGCTTATCCAGCCCAAGGATGGCCGTCGCCCCTATTTTGCCACCTGTGTCGATTTCGGCTACAAGTCCTCCATTGTCAATACTAACCTATTGAGCAACAACAACATCCAGTCCATTGCCCGCGACCTGATGGTCCGTGCCTTCAACCGTCTCTGCAAGGAATTGCCCGGTGCCGCCCCCTGCCTTCTTGTCCACGACGAGGCGGTGGTGATGGTTCCCGCGGATAAAGCGGAAGAGTACGCCCAGCGGATTGAGGATATTATGGAAGATACGCCTGACTGGGCAAACACCCTCCCTCTCCTCGCTGAACCTGAAATCATGGATAAGTACAGAAAATGAGCAATCCTCTTAAACCATTCCCACCGCAGGTGGAGTGCATTGACGCTATGGTCAAGGCGATTCGCGCCCACGGATTCGTCGTCAACAAATCATGCACGGGTACGGGTAAAACCCTGACCACGATTGAGACGGCCCGCATCCTAGAGCGTAAGCCCCTCATCGTCTGTCCGGCCATTGTTGTTACCCAGTGGAAGCGCGCCATGGAGGCGCAGGGTGTAGTTGATGCGGGCATCTATTCCTGGGAGAAAATCCGTATGGGTAACACACCGTTCTACTCAAAACCCGCACGCCTCACCCGCAACCGGATTGCCTACGGCCGGTGGTCCCTGCCCGAAGATGCCGTCCTTGTTCTGGATGAAAGCCACAAGGCCAAGACCTATCGGAGCCAGAGCAACATCATGGCATTGTCGGCGGCAGTCCAGAAGATTCCCACCATCATGCTTTCAGCCACTCCGTTCATTACGCCGCTGGACATGAGTGTCCCCGCCACCTATGCTGGATGGATTAAAGACCCCCGTATCGGTTTCTGGATGTGGGCCAGACAGCAGGGGTGTACCGAATCTTTTTGGGGTGGGTTGGAATTTAAGTTATCCACTAGAACTCAATCCCTTATGGAGAACCTGAAACGCAAGCTGTTCGATGCGGGCGTTATGACGGAGATTGACAAGGAAAAGCTTGACACTTTCTTCCCGAAGAATAGAATCGAATATCTGTCCGTTGACGTGGACGTGAAGGGTATGAACAAGATTAAGGCATTGCAGAAAGCTCTGACCAGACTGGACAACGCCTGGGACGAATCTATTGAACGCGCCAATGAGAAAGGTATTGAGCTTCCTGCTGTTGTAGAATTGCTTCGCCTTCGCCAGCAGTCGGAGCTTGCCAAACTTCCCACCATGGCAGAGAAGGCAGTTGAACTGTTGGAGAGCGGATATAGCGTTGCCATCTTTGTCTCCTTCATCGACAGCATCCTTACCCTTTCGGACCTCATTAACCAGAAGGCCGGAGAGGTGGTTCAGTATTCCGAAATTAGCGGACAGCTGACGGGAACCCAGAGACAAGCAGAAGTCGATAAGTTTCAATCGAATACGACACGGCTCGCTCTCGTTCAGATTAGTGCGGGCGGGACTGGAGTGTCCCTTCATGATACGGACGGCAACTATCCCCGCGCGGCTCTCATCTCCCCGGACTACTCCATTCAGAACCTGTTGCAGGCCCAAGGCCGCATTGCCCGACTGGGTACGAAATCCTCCACGATTCAATATATCGTGACTGCCGCGGACACCGTGGAAGAAAAAATCATCAAAGCACTCAACACTAAGGAAATCTGTTTTAACTCACTGACACACAATGCAAACGAATAACGAAAAACCAGCAGACAACTCTGAGGAAACTCATAGCAAGTACAGTCCCAGCAAGATAGCACTCCTTGCTACCTGCCCCGGTTACGTGCCCCGCACCCTGACACAGGAAGAAGAGGAAGATGATTTCTCTCCCTCTGCCGTGGGTACCCGTGTCCACGGAGCCCTGGAAACCCAGAACCCGGATATGCTTCTGACCAAGCATGAACGTTCCCTCTACACCGCGGCCAACAATATGGTTGGCATCCTGCGGGAGATGATGGAGAAGGAAGTAGGGACGGCAGACTTTGAAGTCCTGCCCGAACATAAGTTCCCCGGAATCCTTTTTAACCCGGACGACCCGGAACAGACGGGGACTGCCGACGTGTTATTCCGACATGGGAATACCTCCATGATTATCGACTACAAGATGGGCATGGTGCCCGTTTCCAACCCTGAGGTCAATAGCCAATTTATTTACTACGGACTGTTGGAATTTGCGGAACGTCCTGAATGTGAAAGGATTATACTTGCAGTAATTCAACCGAGCCAGCAGGATGCGCTTAAAACCGCCGCCTTCTACCGGACGAAGGAATCACCGACATTTTCTTCCGACATGCCCGCGGTACCCATGGATGCCACGGAAGCCATGAAATCCATTGCCTCCGTTATTATCCGTCATGGCCGTGATGCGGACAACCCGTATGCCTACAGCTCTTCCCCCCATGTCTGCCCTTACTGCGACCGACTGGCAACCTGTAAGAAGATTACCAGCATGGCCCGTAACTTCTCCCTCAAGGTACTGAAGGACAAGGATTTAGCAGAGGGAATGCTTGACAGCGTAGGCACCGCCATGGACAACCCGGAAACCCTGGGCTCCCTTCTCTCCTTCGCAAGCATTATTGGGGAGGCGAATAAGGTGCATAAGGATTATGCCAAGACCCTGTTCGCCTGTGGGGTAGATGTACCCGGATGGAAGTACGCGAGCCGCGGGAATACGATTAAGGTGGACAACGATACGTTCCGTGCCTATATCGAACAGACTCTCTCCCCGGAAGAGATTCTGGACACTGTTTCCCGGCTTCCCGTAGCTAAGCTCCTTGACATCGTACTGGAACGAACCGCGGTCGAGGGAGCGAGCAAGGCAGAGAAGAAAGCCGCTAAGGAACTCCTGTTGAAGGACTTGCAGGACCTGGGCATTGTCCGCGAAGTGAAGAGCGCAATGGCTCTGCTGAAAATGAAGTAAAAAGTTGTTGACATTTTCGGAAGTTCTGATATGTTCACTTCCGCCGAGAGATTAAGAGGGCGGTTCACTCGCTAAAGAAATCCCCTCAACTCGAATACAAGAATACTAGAATACATATGGCAACCGTAAGAAATACAAGTAACCCCGACACGCAGGACGAAGCCCTTGACCTCTGCACCAACGAAAAGCAGGAGCTTGCCGCCCCTGGTACTTACCAGTCCTTTGAAGGAGAAACCGATGCCTCTGACATCCAGATTCCCTACCTCAAACTCTGGCAGGCCTCCTGCGAGGAAGCCAAGCTGGAAGAACCTGTAGGTAGCCTTGGTGCCTTCCTCCTTAACGGTCTCGTTGTCGCTGAGCGCAATAATCCTCTGGAATGCATTGTGCTGAAAGCCAAAAAGTTTTTCCGGGAATACATCCCGTTCAACGAGCGTCAGCCTGGAGTCTTCGCCAAGTCCTGGAATACCAAGGAAGAATACGAAGCCGAAGGCTACGACAAGTCCCAGGTCAACCGCGCCCTGGCTATGTGGCTCCTGATTAAGAAGCCCGAAGGTATTAAGGATGCCTCCACCACGGAGGATGACCTTGATGCTCTCTTCACGATTGACTTCATGGGTGCCCAGTGGACCCTGGCCCGCTACACCCCGGAAGGTAATCAGTACACGGGTGTTGGTGCCCCCTTCATTCAGTTCATGATGCTGAAGGGTGCCAAGACGGGTTCTCTCGCCTACCGTGTCCAGATTGGAGCTCAGCGCGCTGTAAGCCGCGACGGTAAGAACAGCTACGCGAAAGCGTTCCTTAAGTTCAAACCCCATCCCGTTGAAGGCCAGGTGGAGGCCATTCAGGAGATGGGCCTACTCTCCGCAGTCGCCAAGTAAGCGGCTCGCCTCATTGCCTTTGATTTTTCCATAGTTTAGTGTTTAGCACTAGGAGTCCCCCTGTTGCGCTGGGAAGCGTGGCAGGGGGTTTTCTTTAGGCTTGACTATCCTCCGTTTCTTCGGTATATTCCCGAATGCAACTGGTAGCATGTGACCCCGGAGTCCACGGAGCCCTTGTACTCGCGGACACCCAGCAGAAAAAAATCTACGTACAAAATATGCCGGA
>ULTC01045990.1_pt1 | contig 14079 bp, 15 predicted proteins | sample 1957091 | NCBI WGS metagenome assembly ULTC01 (sample SAMEA4835720, study PRJEB28245) | human gut metagenome | biome: gut microbiome; material: fecal sample | place: Denmark | collected 2008 | reverse complement strand
AACATCAGTTGGAGACTCTATTCGAACTGTTCTTGATGGAATAGCTGGCGTTATCGATTCTATAGGCGAAGCAGCTCTTAATGCTGGTAAGGGGTTTGAGTCATTAGCGAACGGCGTCAAAATCATAACTGAGCTTAATCTTGTTGACATGGCAGCAAGCATGGGCGCAGTTGCTTTAGCTATCGGTAAAATAACATCCCATTCCGAAGCACTTGCTGAGTCTGGAGCCGGCATGAAGCAAATTGCAGACGGAACAAAGATGTCAGCGCAGGCATTCTCTACAATGTCTGTTGGCATAGCAAACGTGACAAAATCTTTAGCGTCGATCGGGTCTATCGCAAGCGGCGCCAAGGTGGCATTTGTTTCAATGGCGGCTGGATGTAGTAGCGCAGCAAAAAGTATGGCAACAAGCTTTTCTACTATTGGACGAACTTCGATGGTTAGTATGGCTAATGGTATACGCTCTGGTGCATCAAACATTAAATCCATAATGGTATCATTGCTAACTGGGCTGGTATCAATTGCTAGAAGTAGAGCCAGTCAGTTTGCATCAGTCGGCAAGGCCATGTCGGCAAGATTTGTAAGCGGTATTAAGAGCGGATCGTCTTCGGCAAAAACGGCTTTTACATCAGCATTGACCGCAGCTGTGTCTAACGCTAGAAGCTACTATGGCTCATTCTATGACGCCGGCTCGTATCTTGTGGACGGATTCGCTTCCGGCATAAGTGCTAATTCCTTCAAGGCTGCTGCGGCAGCTTCTGCAATGGCTGAAGCGGCTAAGAAAGCAGCTAAGGAAGCTCTCAAGATCAACTCTCCGTCTAAAGTCTTTAGAGCAATTGGCTATTCTGTACCTGAGGGATTCGCTATGGGCATCGACCGAATGTCGAAGCTCGTAGACAGGTCTACAGAAAATATGGCTGGCTCAGCTCTCGATAGCACAAAGAAAGCGCTTTCAAATGTTGTGCGACTTATGAATAGCGATGTTGATACTCAGCCCACTATTCGTCCGGTTCTTGATCTCAGCGACGTTTCTGCTGGAGCAGGGGCGATTAACGGAATGCTCAACATGAACCCGTCAGTAGGTGTCATGTCGAATGTTGGTGCGATTAGTTCTATGATGAATTCCCGTCAAAATGGAGCTAATGATGATGTCATTTCGGCGATTCACGATCTTGGAAAGCAGATCAGCAAGTCGTCTGGAAATAGCTATTCTATTAATGGTATTACCTACGACGATGGTAGCAATGTTTCCGACGCGGTCAAGAGTCTCGTAAGAGCAGTTAGAATAGAAGGGAGGACGTAAGTTATGGCAATAACAACATATATAGTAAAACGAGGAGATTCATTGTGGAAAATAGCATCGAATCACGGTTCCAGTATAGCTGGCAGTAATATTAATGCTAAAATTGACACGCTTGTAAAACTCAATAATATTAAAAATCGAAACCTGATATATGTTGGTCAGGTACTTAAGTTATCTGGCAGTAGATCCAGCTCGTCCTCTACATCTACTACGCATACATCTACTACGCAAACACGGCCGACCGTAAACGCTTTCGGTTTGCAGGCGGCTAATTCAACCAGCGGTAAGAATAGAGCTATGTATGCTGCCTGGACATTCTCCAGAGCTAATACTAAAAACTTTAAATACCGCTGGTTTCAGTATAAAAACGGCAAATGGGTAGCCGGAAGAGAAGGCGAAACAACTGGTTATTACCCGTCATATTGCTACGACGAGTATACCGCCGATGCAGAAGCTACGAAGGTTCAGTTCCAGGTAGCTCCTATTCCTGATACTCATAAAGTTAACAACAAGGATACTCCTTATTGGACGGGGGCTCAGTGGTCGGTTACAAAAGAATACAATTTTAGTAATAACCCTCCACTTCCTCCCTCTACTCCGTCTGTTAGTATTACAGATCTTAAACTGACGGCGAGTATATCCAATATTGTCGCTAGTGAGCTGGATGCTGTCAGTGTTAAGTTTAATATTGTCAAAGATAATTCTACTAGTGTTCACACGTCGGCTCCGGTAAAGATAAACCAAACCTCCAACTATGTTTCATATCAGTATACTGTCAAGCCTGGATCTAAATACACGGTCCGGGCTTGTTCAGTAAACTCGAAAGGAAAAGTAAGTGGCTGGTCAGATTTCTCCAGTGAGGTAGGAACAAAACCGTCCGCTCCTGCTCAAATTACAACTTATAGACGCAACAAGCGATCTGACGGATCTATTTCGGCATATTTGGAATGGACCACAGTGCCTAATGCTACAAAGTACAAAGTTGAGTATACAACTGTACGAGAGGATTTCGAGACCGCCTCAAATAATATCCAGTCGGTAGAAACTGAGGATGCTCGTACTTCGATAGAAATTACAGGCATTGAAAATGGCTACGACTACTTCTTTAGAGTCAAGGCCGTGAACAGCGACGGTGAGTCTGATCCGACTAGTGTAGTAACGATCCCAATCGGTACTCCTCCCGCGGCTCCAACAACTTGGTCTTCAGCTAGCTCAGCTTTTGTTGGCGAGAGTATGGACCTTAACTGGACACATAATCCTACCGATAATTCAAGACAGTCACATGCGCAACTCAGTTTGAAAATTAACGACAATGACTGGGTGTCGTTTGTGTTCGAGAATACTACAAACGAAACAAGTGGAGAGACTACCGCTGAGTCAACATTCACATATGGCAAAGCCATATCATATAAGGGCAATCTGCATGTTGAACTAAATACGTCTTATAGCGCCCTTAAGAATGCAAAGATTCAGTGGAAAGTTAGAACCGCCGGAGTTACTGATCAGTTCAGTGATACTGCTTGGTCTGTTGAGAGAACGACTTATATTTACGAAAAACCAACATTGAGCTTGTCTATGACTAGCGACCTCGCCGGGACTGGGGCAATTATTACATCACTGACATCGTTTCCGTTTTATATTCGTGCGGCTGTCAGTTTAGAGTCATTTGCGCTCCAGAAACCAGTTGGTTATCATCTCAGAATCGTATCTGGCGGTTCGTACGAAACAGTTGATGATACTGGAAGAACTAAGGTCGTAAATGATGGCGACGATGTATATTCCAAGTACTTCGATACCACATCTACACTTGTAGTTGAAATGTCCGCTAATAACGTGGATTTGGAGAATGGAATAGATTATACCGTATATTGCACTGCCGACATGAGTACTGGCTTAACCGTTAGTCAGACTCATGAATTCTCAGTAAGCTGGACAGAAACTACGTATACAATCGACGCTGATATTTCAGTTGATACCGATGCGTACACTGCTGTAATCGCTCCTTACTGTCTCGATGCTGATGATGAGTTGGTCGATGGTCTAACCTTATCTATCTATCGTAGAGAATATGATGGCTCGTATACGGAGATTGCGAGTGGTTTACCGAATAACAGTACATCAGTAACGGATCCTCATCCGGCACTCGACTATGCGAGATATCGTTTAGTTGCTAAAGATAATACTACCGGAGCTATCAGCTTTTATGATATGCCCGGTTATCCTGTAAGGGGAACTTCCGTAATCATACAATGGAATGAGGAATGGTCTACATTTGACGTTGCGGACGATATGAGCGTTGACAGCCCTCCGTGGTCTGGTTCTATGCTCCGGCTTCCTTATAACATCGATGTGACCGATAAGCGCTCCACCGAAGTCTCGTTTGTGGAGTACGCTGGAAGAAAGCATCCAGTCAGTTATTATGGAACTCAAGTTGGAGAGACTTCTACGTGGAGTATGTCTATTCCAAAAGCGGATAAAGAAACTATCTATGCATTGCGTCGTCTGTCGCTATGGTCTGGTGATGTATATGTCAGGGAGCCTTCTGGCATGGGTTATTGGGCTAACGTGAATGTGTCGTTCAGCCAAAAGCATACTGAAGTGACGGTGCCCGTATCACTTGACATCACTAGAGTAGAAGGAGGTGTATAATATGCCCGATTGGACCAAATCGATGCAGCAATCGTATGAGTATTATACCGTTGAACCGACGACTTTGGCCGATGTCAAGCGGTTGGACAATGTCAAGAAAGCAAAGTTTACTAGAGAATTAGACTCTGAAACCTTGGGGTCTGCGACTATCGACGTCACAAACTCGGTAGGAGAAAGTTACATAAGATGCTATCTCAAGACAATTCAAAATGGAGTTACTGAAAAGTTTCCGTTAGGAATGGTTTTATCGCAGACCCCGTCTTCGACATTTAACGGTAAGATTCTGGATGTTTCAATGGACTGCTATACTCCGCTCATTGAGTTAAAGGAGAAACGTCCGCCTCTTGGCTATACGATACATAAAGGCATCAGAATAATGGATGCAGCCTATCGTATAGTTGGAGAGAATTGCCGAGTTCCGGTTAATAAAGTGGAACCATTATACGAGATAAATAGCGACGGTGAGAAAGTAGATGTTTCACCAAAGCTTCAACATGATTTCGTAGCAAATACGGATGACACTTGGCTCTCCTTTGTCATCGACCTCATAGCAAATGCAAGATATGAGCTTGGACTCGGTGAACGAGGAGATGTCCTATTCTTGCCAAAGCAAGACCTGGCATCTTTGCAGCCAGTATGGACTTATGATGATGGCAATAGCTCTATATTGTATCCGGAACTGACCATGGATCATGACTTGTACGGGATTCCGAATGTTGTGGAGGTCATATATTCATACGGTAGTGACTGTAAGCAAGCCGTTGCCAAAAACGAAGACCCGAATAGCCTTGTGTCAATTCAAAACCGTGGTCGAGAAATTGTGCACCGAGTTACTGATCCCAGTTTGGCCGGCTATGTGACGCAGGATCAAATACAAGATTACGCAGAGCGCGTTTTGAAAGAGCTATCTACAATTGAATACAAGATAAGTTATACACATGCTTATTGCCCTGTCAGAGTTGGGGATTGCGTGTGGCTAAACTATACCCGTGCGGGTATCAAAGGTGTCAAAGCAAAAGTGATTAGTCAAAGCATTTCATGCGAACCTGGATGCCCGGTTTCAGAGAAAGCAGTATTTACATCAAAGCTATGGAGGTGATATGTCGTGGCACTGTCGCATGAGTTAATATCGCAATTTGCAAAGATTGTGAAAGACGATAAGAAACAAAGCGCTGAGTCTACTGTTTATGGCACGGTCATCACAGATGGCAATGGCAATAAATACGTAAAGCTCGATGGCTCCGATCAATTAACGCCGCTTACGGACGATGAAAGGCCTAGCGCCGATTCTACGACAGCAAGCGCCAATGAGGGTGAACGTGTATCAGTATTGATAAAGAATCATACTGCTACTGTTACCGGTAATGTATCCTCTCCTTCAGTTCGTTCTGACGATTTCAAGAATCTTGATGATCAGGTAACTGACATTAAGAAGTTTGATACTGTTATCGTCGAAAGAGTTCAGGCGAACGAAGGCTACATCAAAAAGTTACAAACCGATAAAGCAGATATTGGTGATCTAACTGCCGCGAATGTTAAGATAACAGAACTCGAGACTAAGAAAGCCTCCGTCGAGGAACTGAACGCCGCTAAAGCTGAGATCACAGATCTTAAGACGACCAAACTCGACACCGAAGTAGCTAACGCAACGTATGCTACCATCAAAAACTTAGATGCCACGAACGCAAATCTTGAAAATTTGGATGCTACCTATGGCCAATTTCAAGAACTTGCCACCAATAAGTTTGCGGCAGTTGATGCTGATATTAAAGAACTCGATACTGAGAAATTATCGGCCACAACCGCCGATGCGAAGTATGCGACCATCGATTTCTCAAATATTGGCATAGCTGCCATTCAGAAGCTGTTTACCGATTCTGGCATTATTGGAGATTTGGTTGTTAGCGAGGGCCACATCACTGGCAAATTAGTCGGTGTTACCATTGTTGGCGATCTAATCGAAGGCGGAACAGTTAAAGCCGATAAACTTGTCGTTCTTGGCGAGGATGGTTTGTATTACAAACTTAATACGAACGGTGTTACAACGACTGCCGAGCAAACTGAATATAACAGTTTAAATGGTAGCGTTATCACTGCCAAAACCATTACTGCTGAGAAGGTCAATGTGGACGATCTTGTGGCTTTCGACGCTACAATCGGCGGTTTCAATATTACTGATAGCTCTATATATTCTGGTGCTAAAGCATCAGTGACCAATACTACAAGAGGTATATATCTTGATAAGAACGGTCAGATTTCATTTGGTGATGCGGATAACTACATCAGATATTACAAAGCGTCTGATGGCACGTACAAGCTTGAAATATCGGCTGATAGCATTTCTATTAAGAGCGGATCTGGAGGCACGAGTCTTAATGATGCTCTTGATGATCTAAACAACAAAGTTGAAGCCATGAAAGATGAAATATCGACAGTGCTTCACATCGAATCCTCTCGAGGAACTGTTTTTAAGAACGATACGGTGGCCACCGTCTTGTCGATTGTTATTTATCATGGAAGCAAAAGAATAACAGATAGTGCTACCATGAAAGCAACATTTGGTAGCACCGCTTATTTGCAGTGGAAGTGGCAGCGGCTTGACGATTCGTCTTTCGGAATTCTTTCTGCTTCTGATACACGGTTTGGGGATAATGGATTCACATTTACCTTATCACCAGAAGATGTGGACACCAAAGTAACTTTTATGTGCGAATTAATTGTATAAAGGAGCGTTCAAAATGGCTATTAAGTCTGCTAATCAAATTACTATTGTAGACGTTACTGATGCTTATTCAGTAATGCTCACAAGCGAAGCATACACTTTTGTCGGTGGAACTTCTGGTGCTGCTGCTGGACAGTCTTGTTCGACCGAGGCAGTCGCTTTCTGTGGAACAAATCAGTGCGCATCGGTAAATGTTGTCGCCGCTGATATTGTCTGTCCGACTGGAATTAGCGCTGCTGTTGCTAATAGTGGAACTTCGAAAGTTAAAATCACCTTCACGGCAACAGCAACCATTTCGACTGCTTGTGAAGCGACGATACCCGTCACGGTTGATGGCATTACCGTGAATAAAAAGTTCAGTTTTGCGGTTGCCAAAGCCGGTACAAACGGCCAGAACGGAACTTCTGTCACCGTTAAGAGCACATCTGTGACATACCAGGTCGGTACCTCTGGAACTACAAAGCCCACTGGGACTTGGTCGGAGACGGTTCCTGCCGTTGAAAACGGCCAGTATCTTTGGACCAAGACCGTTGTTGTCTATTCCGACAATAAGTCCACAGAGTCTTATAATGTCTCTTATAAGGGCACAAACGGTAAGGATGGCGCTGCTGGAGCAGATGCTATCACGTTGACCATTACATCTTCTAACGGCACAGTATTTAAGAACAACAGCGGCTCCACCGTTCTGACCACGCATGTCTATAAGGGCGCAGTTGAGCAGTCGATTACGGATGCCGGTGTTTGCGGATCCCTTGGGACGATCAAGTGGTATAAGGGAACAAGCACTACTGCCATTGCAACCGCAAAGACTTATACTGTATCCGCCGATAAAGTCGCCAATTCTGAGGTGTATACCTGCCAGCTTGAGCAATAAGAGAGGGGGGCTTGACGATGGCCATTAGGGCACGAGCCAGCATTACTATCTCTCGTATAGTTGACATTTCAGCTGTTACAAGGTATTACAAGCTTCAGTCATCGACGACCGTCGTTCCGTCAAAACCGACGACTAATCCGCCGTCTGATAGTTGGACTACGACCGAACCATCTTATACATCTGGCTCTACAAACACATTATATTTTGTAGACTGTACTGTATTCACGAATGACGAATTCAGCTATTCGGACGTTTCTAAATCTAGCAGTTATGAAGCTGCGAAAGAGGCATATAACAAAGCTGAAAATGCTCAGACTAGAATCACTAATGCAGAAACCACCATTGAAGAGAACTCTAACCAAATTGCTTTACGAGCAACTGCTGACGAAGTAAATGAAGCAAACTCTGTTATATCCAGTCTAGAGGCTCAATTAAAGATACAAGCTGATAGTATATCAAGTTTGGTACGAGATAGTAATGGTGGGTCGCTTATTACCCAAGATACAGAAGGGCTATGGTTCTTCAATATAGGCGATCTTCAATCGAGCGTGGATAATCAGAACAATAAATTAGACGATATCGAAAACAAAGTGTCTAATCAGAACGATAAATTAAACAATATCGAAGGCGATGCATCGGTTTTGAAAAAAGACGTTGACTATCTGAAAGGTAAAACTGAGTATATAAGACAGTATGTCGACGAAGACCGCAAACCTTGTCTCGAATTGGGAAAAGGCGATAGTGCATTTAAATTAAAAATAACAAATGAACAAATCCAGTTTATCGATGGCTCGGAAGTTCCGGCGTACATAAGTAATCAAAAGCTTATGATAGAAAAAGCTGAGGTTCACAATGAGTTGCGCTTCGGCAACTTTGTCTGGAAAGAAAGAAGTAATGGAAACATGGGTCTTGTTTGGGAGGAGGCGACTAGCTAATGTCTGCACCTAGTGGAACTATTTGGGGTAGTATTGTTACAGGCAGTGGCAGTGGTAATTACAGAAAAGGAAAAATTGGTATATATACCAGTATATCAAATACTGATAAAGTTACCACAGTTAGTGTTCAAGTTTGGTTCTGGACGATATACAGTTGCTCAGACGGAACGAATAATTTGTATTTTGATATTGGCGCCGATGCCACATCAGCAACTACGCGCGTAGGAAGTGCTAGTATATCCCATACGGTTGATAGCGGAAGTGGTTGGAGCACTTCTAACCAAACGAGAATTTGGAACAAAACTTATTCGTATAACAGGCGGACGAGCAACCAGAGTTGCAAAATATACGCGAAATTTAATGGCATAGACATTATATCCGGCGGTACCATGTACGCTAGCACTAGTGTGACCATTCCGAAACTAGCAACATACACTGTTTCGTACAATGCAAATGGCGGTAGAGGAGCTCCTAGTAGTCAAACTAAAACCCAGGGTCTGACCCTGACTCTATCAAGTACTAAACCTACAAGAACCGGCTATACTTTCAAGGGTTGGACAAACACATCATCCTCAACCGAGGTGATTTGGACTGCTGGAGGACCTTATACTATAAATGCTTCCAGGACCTTATATGCCATATGGCAAGCGAATACATACACGGTCTCATATAACGCAAATGGGGGAACGGGAGCCCCGAGTAGTCAGACTAAAACCCATGGTCAGACCCTGACTCTATTAAGTACTAAACCTACTAGAACTAATTATAATTTTGTGGGTTGGGCTACTTCGTCTACTGCGACCACTGCTGCATATTCTGCTGGCGGAAGTTATACGAACAATGCGTCAGTTACGCTCTATGCAGTGTGGAGTCTGGCTTACTCTAAGCCTAGAATTACGAACTTTTCAGTACATAGAGTAAATACTAATGGTCAGCCTGATGATTATGGAACACGGTGTAAAGTTATATTTAGTTGGGCTACCGATCAGGCAGCAACTGCTGTTACCGTATCATATCGTCAAGCCAGTAGCGGAACTTGGACTGCTGTTTCTTTATCTTCGGGAAACACATCTGGATCAGTGGAGCAAACCTTATCCTCTGAATTTAGTGTCAATAAGTCCTATGAAATAAAAGTTACGGTGGCGGATAGCGCTGGTTCGTCTGATGCGTCACGAGTCCTTTCAAGCGGTAAATTCATAATGGACTTTTTGTCCGGCGGCAATGGTGTAACATTTGGCAGCGCGGCGGAATCTGAAGGTTTTAACGTTAAAATGTCTGCATCTTTCTCCCAGCCAGTCGAAGCTTTAGAATCGATTTATATGGGCGGAGATAACAAAACTAATGACGAAAAACAGATTAATTACAAGTCGCTCACCAATGCGGCTAATCCGCATCACCTCCAGATATATGGTGGAGATGGCGAATCAGAAATAGCGATTGGCGTACATGACGCTAAGAACAACAGATCTGTTTGGTCTTATAATGATGTAAGTGATCTCTTTTATGTTCGTCCTGAAGCTCGTTTTGGTAACGGGTTTACTGAAGATATTCCCGTATTAACGTCCGGAGATTGCAACACTATTTTAAAAAGCGGCCATTATTATATTGGCGCCTCTGGCTCTAACAAGCCTCCCGTTAGTGCAAATAACGGTTGGTTAACAGTCCGAGCTCTGGAAAGCGGCAACTATTGTTATCAAGAGTATGTGACGTATACAGGCGTTCGTTTTTACAGAATGCGAGATAATGGTACTTGGGGCTCCTGGATTCAAGATAACGATTCTCAGAATGTCGATACTAGTGGTACTTATGCCGCTAGTAATATAACTTGGACGTGGCAGAAATGGCGTAGCGGAATTGCTGAATGCTGGGGCAGTTTTAAAACTACTCCGTATAAATCCAACGACTTCAATAGCTTTAAATGCTATCTGCCGTTCACATTTGCTAGCACCAGCTACGTTGTATTAGCTCAACCGACTAGAAATGCTAACATGTTAGGTTACCACGGTCCGATGAACTCGAATGGTGCTATCCAGAAAGAAACTAAGTTGTTTTATATGTCATATGGATATGAGCGTACGACTTTTTACGAGATTCATTTCGACATACGTGTTAGCGGTCGTTGGAAGTAAAGGAGGTGAGAACAGATGAGTGATGCAGTTTTGGTCGCTCTTATCACTGGCGGTCTCACCCTTATAGGAGTAATTATCTCCACATGGAGCAGCAACAAATCTCTTGCTAAAGATCTTGACTACATTAAGAAAGAAAATAAAGAACAGTCTTTGTCAATTCTTCGTCTTACTGTAATGAGCAGTGATATGCCTATTTCCGAACGAATTATTGCCGGAAGTAAGTACATAAAAAAGGGCGGCAATGGAGATGTGAAACATTATTATGAAAAACTGCTCGAAGAGCATACAAAATAAGGAGGACTATCAAAATGAAGATGTCTAACAAGGTATACGATGTTCTTAAGTGGATTGCTATGTATCTGCTTCCTGCGCTTGGCACTCTGTATTTTGCACTGGCCGGCATTTGGAACTTCCCTTATGGTGAGGAGATTGTGGGTACTATTACTGCGGTCGATACTTTTCTGGGTGTGATTCTTGGAATTAGTACCGCTCAGTATAATAAGAACAATCGGTAACTAAAGAGAGAGGGTCCGTCACTACGACAGGCCCTCTTCTTTTTATTTTGGCATGATGTATGCCCGTATGAATGAGGGCTTACATGATACCAATATTGGCAAACAGCGTTATATAGGGCTTTACGACTTAAGAACCAATTTGATTTTATACGGAGGAGAATAGATTCTCATTCCCTTGCCGGTAGCCATGTTATATTTTGCAGCGTTCTCTTTTGTTATGCGTATATTAGGCCCACGGTCATAGTCTATACGCTCGAGGATGTCTCTAAAGTATTGATTCTTGATCTTAGAAAAGATCTGTTGAATTTAACGAATCTTGAAGCAATCGAAATATTTCTAACTTAGAGGTGGCTGTATGAGGGTTTATAAATTTAAAAACGCTACGATTTATGTTCATGGAACCGTTAACAAGGAACGATTGAGAAAAGCAACTGTTAAATTTATTAAGAATTCGCATAGGCACAAGCAGGAGGTAAAAGCATGTCAACAATGATAAGAGCCGAGCTATCTGGTAAAAATAAGTATTGGGTTGAGAAACATCGTTATTACGAGCTTAAACATTTCTGTTTACAGTATCCATTCTGGAAAAGAGCGTATTCTGAAATCGATGGGCTCTATGGGCAAGACTTTAATCCATCCGCATATTCTAAATCAAATCTGCCAGCTGATCCGACATACCACTTAGCTGAAAAACGAGTAAGATATTTTCATCGAATGGAAATGGTCGAACAAGCGGCAATTAACGCTGATCCAGAACTAGCAAGTTATATTCTAAAAGGAGTTACTGAAGGCGCATCATATACATATTTGAAATCTAGATTAGAGATTCCGTGTAGCAGGGACACATACTACGATCGGTACAGACGATTCTTCTGGCTGCTGAATAAGTCAAGAGATTAGTTCGCGAAAAATACAAGGTCTATAATGAAAGAAAGAACTTAAATTTTTACATAAAGGAGAATAAAATTATGGTTATCACTTCTGACGGAATGGTAGTAACCTATGAAGAATTTCTGGACCTTGTAATTAACGGTAAGTGAATTCTTAAAGATTGAGCTCTAACAAGGGCTCTTTCTTTTTATTCGCGATATTTACAGCTTCTATTATGAGAAAAATACTTATTTTTAGGAGGTAATATTATGATTACAGCTATTAAGGACTATAACAGTATGATAATTAAACCGCAGTTTGCGTGGATCAAGAAGCACTGGATTGCATATCTGGTGTTTACTGGAGCCGTATATGCGGCGACGTATCTCTGGTATACCAAAGCTTCTAAATCTTGGTATTATTGGTGTTAATCAAAAAAGTATTTACCATAAGGAGGAGTCCTAACAAGGGCTCTTTCTTTTCTTTCGCGATTTATACATGTTATATTATGGAAACTTATTAAAGGAGGATTTTTATTATGGCAACTTGGAAACAGATCGAAACTAGCCGTGAGGTAAGACTTTGGATAGGACAGGTTATCATGCCCGCAGCAACATTTGCGGCAGCAGCTATGGCTATACCCGAAGTGAGACAGACGGTGGCGGCAAAAGCTAAGAGCATAAAAACATCCATCGATGAAAAGTTGAAGAAAGATTGAGCCAGCAATGGCTCTTTCTTTTATTTTTTAACCTAGATTAAAAAGACCCGTACGCAGGCGACGAAAAATGATGTTATTTTAATAACGTCGGATTAGAAAGGAGAAAACAAATGGAGATCTACATATGGATTGTAGTTGGCGCTGCCGTAGCATCAATCATTACAGAAGTAATAATGTATGTATCAGCAGCAAATGGGACTCTCAGAATCGATCACTCAGATCCCGAAAAAGACATATATAGAATCGAGGTCGATAACTTAGACAAACTTTCTAAAAAGAAGCGCATTATTTTGAAAGTTGATAACAACGCTGACCTTTCGCAAGAATAACAAGTCCTATTATGGAACATACGTTCAAATATTAAAGGAGGATTTTATTATGAGAATCGAAACTATGTTGCAGGAAGGTATTGAGGACGGTTTCAACGAACTGAAGAAGGTTCAGGTAGGAACTGAGTCATATAAAACGACCGTTGATGGCCTGACAAAACTGGTGGACAGAGCAATTGAACTGGAGAAACTCGAAGCGGATGTTCAGAATAAGGTTGATGACCGCGAAGCGGAAAACGAGCTTAAACTGAAGCAGATGAAAGAGGAGAAACAGGATAGAATTGTGAAAAACAGTCTGACAGCTGTCAGCGTCTTTGGCGGAATCGGGCTTACGGTTTGGGGAGCACTTAAATCTTGGAAGTTTGAAGAAGCCGGAACCATAACTTCCGGGCCGGGTAGAGAGTTTATGAAGAAACTCTTTCATATGAGATGAGTATGAACTGAAGGAGGAGTCCTAACAAGGGCTCTTTCTTTTATATTTTTCAAAAGTACGAGGGAACTATGAGATACCATTATGACAAACCTTCTATATACCTATCTATGTATGGCAGCCTTTATATTTGTAGCCATCCTGTGTATAGTTATTGTACTCTTTACAAAATAGGCGATCGCGGATTAGCTGTAATACAGCAGAGATTTGATCCGGATAGCAAAAAATCATGGTGGGGCGAAATAGACCCGTGGCTAACCGACGATTTATATCTTCATCCAAAATTTAAAGAGTTTTTCGATGCTCGTTCAGGTATGTGTATGGACGGGTTATATCCAACTGTCACAGTTAGACAAATAATGTGGGCTTTGAAAATGAAGCCTATCCGAAGAGAGCGATGGGAAACTGTTTTTGACAGAAAAAACATATGATTCGCGAAAAATACGCCTTCTATTATGGAACTAAAATAATCATATTTAAGGAGGAATGACTATGGTATTCATGGGATTTATCGTTGTAATACTCGGATGTATTATGATAATGAAAGGTTCTAGCAATTGAGGCTCTTATGAGTCTCTTTTTTTTCGCGAGAGATACATTGTGTA
>ULTC01052635.1_pt1 | contig 14167 bp, 10 predicted proteins | sample 1957091 | NCBI WGS metagenome assembly ULTC01 (sample SAMEA4835720, study PRJEB28245) | human gut metagenome | biome: gut microbiome; material: fecal sample | place: Denmark | collected 2008 | reverse complement strand
ACAACTGCCGTATAAGCTCCGCTCTTATATGCGGCCTCAAGCTGCTCCGGTACCCAAATTCCGCCCTCGGCAACCACTCTTGCCCGAAGCTCCTTGCTGTATCGCTCTATTAAATCAAGTGCCGGAAGCGAATGCCCCTTTGTATACTCGGTATAGCCGCACATAGTTGTGCCCAAAAGATCGCAGCCGAGCTCCAAAGCTTTTTTCCCTTCTTCAAAGCATGAGGTATCGGCCATAAAAAGCTGATTCGGATATTTACTGCGTATATTTTTAAAGAATTCTTCAAATGTTATATTACCCGGACGCATACGCTTTGTAGCGTCAACGGCAATTATATCAACGCCCGTTCGAACCAATTCCTCAACCTCTTTTTCGGTCGGAGTTATATAGACGTCGCTTCCCTCATAGTCTTTTTTTATTATTCCGATAATAGGCAAATCCACCTTTTTCTTAATTGCCTCTATATCAACCGTAGTGTTGGCACGTATTCCTACGGCTCCGCCTTCTTTAGCCGCATACGCCATCATGGACATTATGTACGGGTCGCAGAGCGGTTCGGTGCTAAGCGCCTGACACGACACTATAAGACCGCCTTTTATTCTCTTCAAAACTTCCTCGTTAGTCAAGTCTTTTCATCCTTTGTAAAATATCAAATTTACTATATTATATTTCCGATTCATAAAAAATACAATACAAAAACAAAAAAGCATTGTTTTGGTTGCGATACGGTAATATAATATATGAAAATGCTTTTGGGAGTGATTATAATACCATGAAATACGATACTTCGATTTACAGAGGGGTTTTTTGCGCTTTAAACGCAATATACGACGAAAACGACAACATAAACACAGACGCGATAAAAGCCCTTGTTGCAAAATACAAACAGCTGGGGGTAAACGGAATATATGCCTGCGGCTCCACCGGAGAAGGCTTTTTACTGAGCACCGAGGAGAGAATGCAGGTAGCAGAGGCTGTTAAAGAGGCCGCCGGAGACGATATGGCCGTTATTGTACACGTCGGAGCCGCGTCCACAAAGGAAGCGTGCATTTTGGCACGCCATGCCGAAAAAATAGGCGTTTCTGCCGTCTCGGCTGTTCCGAGCGTATATTACAGACTTTCGGAGGCTTCAATCGAAAAGCATTGGGACACAATAATGGACTCCACGGAGCTTCCGTTCTTTATATACAATATCCCACAGCTTACCGGATATGATTTGTCTTTTGAGCTTTTTGAAAAAATGGCAAAGAAAGAAAAGGTTATAGGCATAAAAAACTCCTCGGAAAGCACCTGCCAGACGGAGAGATTCAGAAAAATCGCAGGACCCGATTTTGTCATATTCAACGGTCCGGACGAGCAGCTGCTTGCCGGCAGGCTTATGGGCGCAACGGCAGGCATAGGCGGTACATACGGCACCATGCCGGAGCTTTATCTTGAGCTCACAAGGCTTATAGAAACCGGTGATATAGAAAACGCAAAAAAAATGCAGACAAAAATAAACGACTGCATTTACGAGCTTTTGTCATTCGGCTCTCTGTACGGAGCGTGCAAAGCGGTTATGACTCTCAGGTACGGCATAGACTGCGGTATTCCGAGACTTCCGATGCTTCCCGTAAGTAAGGACGACCCGAAAATCAAGGCTTTGGCCGAGAAAATCAACCGTCTTGTCGCCGAAATAAAAAAGTAAGAAAAGATTAAAGCATAAAAAAGGACTGCAAGGAATTATACCTTGCAGTCCTTTGGTTTTATTTAAGCCTCATATAGATTTGTATCAAAAGATATCACTTATTCTCGGAATATCTATACCGAATCCGTTTGAGGATTTTGTAGTTGACGCCGAGGTTGTTGTCGGAGCCGCACCCCAAACCTGAAGATACACTTCGCTGCCGCTCTCTGCCGATGTGCCGGCACTCGGAGTGGAGACTATTACTTTGCCTGCCTGATGTGTTCCGTCATTTGATTTTTCAACCTTTTTGACAGTAAATCCGGCATCTGTAAGAGTTTTTTCCGCATCGGCGTAATCCTTGCCGGAAACATCCGGTATATCAATATACTCCGTGCCCTTGCTGACAGTAAGCACAAGCTCGGTGCCGTATGGAACCTGCTGGCCCTCTTCTATGCTCTGAGAAATAATATATCCTACGTTCACCTTATTGTTATATTCATATTTGGCCGTAATCTTAAAGCGCTGATTTTGAACCTCGTCTGTCGAAATTCTCGTATAGCTCTGCCCCGCAAAATTGGGAACGGAGACAAGCGAAACCTCCTCCGTAGGAGTTGTATTGTCCTTTTGCGCCTTTTCACGGGTAGCAAAAAGCCAGCCACCGAGAACCACAAGCCCTATTGCAACGCAAATTCCAAAGGTTATGAGCAGAGTTTTGGTCTGTTCCTGTTTTCGTTCCTGCTCACGACGCAGCTTTTCGCGGCGCTTACGCTCCGCCTCCTCATCCGCGGTTGTTGTAGGCTGATCCTGTTTTTTGGGAGCATCCTCTATGGGAGTTTCATATTTTATTTTATTTGTCGCCATGGTGCTTGGACTTCCGGAAAGCTGCTCACGGAGATCATCAACGGTTCTTATTCTGTCCTCGGGCTGAAGCTGAAGACCGTTGTGTATGGCACTGACAAGATATGCAGGAAGAACCTCGGCGAATTTTGCCGGAATTAAAAGCTTATCGTTCACCACGCGCTCACTCGAATCGTCGGGAGTGCTTCCTATAAGTGTTCTGTAAACAACTGCCGTAAACGCATATACATCAGACCAAGCGCCTACCTTACCGTTCGGGTCATACTGCTCATAGGGAACATAACCCTTTACAAGCTCGGCGTTAAAGTCGGTATTTGTAAGTCGCGCATCGGATATCATAAAGCCCGTGAGTCTGAGCTTACCGTCACGTCCCAAAAGAAGTGTGTTTGGTGAAATACCAAGGTGATAAATTCCTGCCTCGTGCATTGTGGCAAGAGTTGAAAGCACAGGCATCAAAAGCGTCTTTGCCTGATCCCAGCCGAGATAGCCCGTGCGGCTCTTCAAAAGAAAATCGCGTAGCGTTATGCTCTCTATGTATTCGGAAACGGAGTACGCAGTATTATTTTCGGTAACTATGTCAACAACGGGCTTTAACGCCGAGAGATCACGAAGTCTTGCAATTTTGCGCCAAAGCTCCAAAAACGCCATTATACCGTCGTGAACCACAAGAGAACTGTCCTTTTTAACGGTTATTGCCCTATCACCGAATTCACGGATTATATGCTCCAGCGGAAGGAACTCTCTTACGGCTACCGCGACATTGCGTTCACGGTCCCATGCGATATATGTTACACCGTCTCCTCCGGTTGAAATGGCTTTACCTATAATATATCTGTCGTTGATAACCGTTCTAAGCGGCAGAAGCGGAGATTCCTGAACGAAATCCGCATGCAAACCGCAGTGGGGACAAACCTTTTCTTCCCCAAGCTCTCTCATACAACCCATACATAAGTTATCGGTCAACATCTTTTTTCCTCCAAAACCAAATAGCATAAATACCTTTTTATATGATAACAAACTTACACATCATTTGTCAAGAAAACGAACATAAGGCAATCGGTTTGTTTTTTCAGCCGAGTTGCTTGCAATAGGCTTTACCCGTATGAAAACATTACCCGTGACGAATATAACACAACACGAAAAAAGGCAAAAAAATACCACCTGACGGTGGTATTTTTTACTGCTTTAAGTGTGGAGAACAAAAAGCAGCAGTGGCAGACAATCTGCCGTAGAAAAGTGTATAAAAAGAGAGGAAATGGAATAAGCAAGTTTATGCTGCGAATTTGCCGTTTGAAGATATTACTCCACCGCCGAAACGGCGAAGATCATAGACACGGACAACAAGTCTCGGCATTTTTGCGGCAAGCAGTTTTTCCGACACATGCTTGTTAAAGAACGCAACCACCGGGCCCATCATAAAGGCGGTAACCACAGTTCCGATGCCGACCGGTCCGCCGAAAGCAAATCCGACAGCCGTGCAGATAAGGTCTGTTATGACTCTGCACCATTTATATTTAATCTTAGTCCTGTCATCAAGGATAAAGCCCGTGGCGTCATAGGGAGCAACTCCGAGATTCGAAGTGAAATACATCGAAGCCGCAAGAGAGAGGAATATTACGCCGAAGAGCATTAAGACTAAGCGTAAAGCAAGGGATTTTTCCACAGGCAAATGTGCGTCGTACAGCGAAGTGAAAAATTCGCAGATATAACCGACGCCGACCATATTAACAACTGTACCGAAACCGATAAGATGTCTGCCGAGAAAAGCAATTGCAATAAGGATAACGCAGTTGATACACATCTGATAAAAGCCGAAGCTGATACCGATTTTACCGCTTATCGCCATATTCATTGATGTGAACGGGTCAACGCCCATATCGGAATAAGAGAAAAGCGAAATACCGAAGCCCATAAGCAGTATGCTGAATATCATCATAAAAAAGCGTTTTACGCCTTTTTCCTGTTTAAACACACTTATCAAATTCATTGATCTGATGATTTCTGCCATTTTAGCTCCTCGCTTTGTATCTATTGCACAAGTATTGCTTTCTTTATTTGTACACATCTTACAGCCGCGTTGTCGTTTTGTCAATAGTTGAGCTGAATTTTTTGTCACTTTCTACAACTTTTGTATATTAGTACAAAACGACGGTTTTGATGTCGTAAATTTAGTGCGATTGCACAACACAAGCAGCATACGCCATATAATGTAATGCATAAAAAACGACCGTCGTGCACTCGGCACGGCGGTCTCAACAGTAATAGTTTCAAAAGTACGGCTTTACGACATAATATTCTGCGGAATATTGTCAGCCGCTATAACGCGAGCGACACCGTTGCGATCGTCACCGAATGTCGGATGCTCGTTCAGCATGGGAACAAAGACAAACATTTTTATAAACAGAGCGGACATTATAAACAATGTTATAAAAAGTCCGAAAAGACGGCTCTTGATTTTTTCTTTTCGAATTTCCGAACCGGCGGGTTTAACGCTATACTGTATATCCATATATAATATCTCCTGTCAAATCTTATTGTACTCTTATCAACTGCAATACAATATATATCATCGCAAAATTACAAACAAGAGTCGAAATTATTAAGATTAGGTTAAAAAGTGCTTTTTGTTTAAACCCGGGCTTAAAAGGCAATAATGTTGACTCGTTGCCTCTTTGGGTATATTGCTTAGTTTTTACAATTGACTACTGCATATTTTTGTATTATAATTCCATTATGTCATTTATGCTCTGCTGCGGATTTTTCGCAAACGAAATCAACTTATCAGCAGCTATGCAAAGTATAATGCTTTACAGATTTTTGCTTTTTATAGGCGTGAAAGATGAGCTGCTACGGCTTATAAAGGCGCTATATAGCGGATTTCTTTCAAGTTCTGAGAGCAAAAAGTCTGTGTGTAAATGTAGTTTGCTTTACACTACTCGGTATCATCCTATCAGGTATCGGAAAGCAAACAGCAAATGCAAAGTGGATAAAACACAAAAACGGAGGAATTGTATGAGCAAATCAGAAGAAGCTATGCACGGCATAACCTTTAAAGACAAAATAGGCTACGCCATGGGAGATATGGGCGGACTGCTGACATTCGGACTTGTCTCCGCATTTTTGAATATGTTTTACACGGATGTTCTCGGAATATCCGCGGCGCGCATAACCGTACTGATGATAGTTGCGAGAATTTGGGACGCAGTAAACGACCCTATGTGGGGTTCTTTTATCGACTCAAGGAAGCCCACTAAATACGGAAGATTCAGGCCGTACATACTTTGGGCATCTCTGCCGCTTGCGGTAGGCGCTTTCTTTATGTTCTTTAAAATTCCGGGTCTCAGCGACAACCGGTATCTTATTTACGCATATATCACGTACATATTTTACGGCATGATGTACACCGGCGTAAATATTCCCTACGGCTCGCTCGCCTCGGTAATAACTGATGATGAAATAGAGCGGTCTTCGCTTTCGATGTGGCGAAGCATCGGTGCAGGCATCGGCGGTCTTCCCGCCTCTATTATTTTACCGCTCATCGTTTACACTACCGTGACAAATGAAAACGGAACAACCGCAAAAGTACTCGACGGTACAAAGCTCTCGCTGTCGGTAGCCGTTCTCTCGGTTCTCACTGTAATAATTTTCTTCTTACACTTTAAATTGACAAAAGAGAGAATAACCTTACCGCCGACGCAGAATCAAAAGGATTATAGTATCGGCAAAGCGATGCGCGCTCTTTTAAAAAACAAGCCGTTTATCGCGCTTTGCATAGTATCAATGCTTCTTATCTGCTTCCAGATGTATACTCAGACCGTTTACAACTATCTCTTTAAGAATTTCTATGAAAAGCCGGGTCTTTACGCACTTGTTACCGTATGTACATATTTGCCGATGGTACTGCTTTTGCCGTTTATGGGCAAGCTTATAAGAAAATACGGCAAAAAAGAGATATGCTCCGCAGGAATACTCTTTGCTCTTATTGTAAACATAGCAATGTTCGTCATTAAATTCACTCCGGCTGTGAGTAATCCGTATGTATTTCTCGTTCTCTCGTTCTTCTCAGGGGCCGGTCAAACCTTCCTTATTATGCAAATCTGGGCACTTGTTACGGATGTCACGGACTATCACGAATACATATCGGGCAGACGAGAGGAGGGCACATCTTACAGCTTTTATTCGTTTGTACGCAAGCTCGGTCAAACAGTAGCCGGTGCAGGTGCGGCAGGCGTTCTCGGAGCTATAGGCTATGACGGCAAGCTCGCCGTTCAATCGCCAGAGGTTCTGACAAGGCTATATGACATAGCAACAATAGTCCCCGCAATATTGCTTGCTCTTATATTCGTTGTATTGACGTTCGGCTATAAGCTTTCAAAGGAGCAGCTAGATGAGCTTCACAATGTTTTGCGCGAAAGAAGAGAAAAGGCAGAAGCCGAAACAAAGTAAAAACAGGTCTTGATGACAAAATCCCCGGATATGCCGAAGCAAGCATATCCGGGGCTCTTTTTTGTAATTTACAATGTATTATTCTACCGTCAGTATTCTGTCGTCTGCATCGCAAAGCACAATATCCGGGGTAAATGATTTTTCACCGATATTCTCGATACGGACTCTGACATACTCGCTGTCGCAATCCACGGTGAACAGCAAGTGAACGCAATCGCCGGTTTTATACGCAAAGCTCTCGCCGTCATCTGTAAAGAATTCCGATTTAAAGCTGCCGCTCCTTAACGGATACACAGTAAGCCTTAATTTTTCCGAGGATTTGAACCCGTACTCCCCCTCATCGGTAGCTATAACGCTTCCGCCTCGCACAAAATACGGGACCTCCCCGTCGGGCGGAATATTCAGCATTACGGACGTACCGCCGTCGTATACTTTATCGTTTAAATACCAAATTTCGTTTTTGGGGAGATAAACCTCGGTTTCGTTCACTCCTTCATCGAGAATACACGCGGTGAGAATATCTCTGCCCACGAGGAACGATGTGCTGTCGCAGTCTATCTCTTTGTCATCATAGTAGAGTAACAGCGGAGCTGTCATCGGCACATCGTTTTCGACAGATAAAAAGGCGGAATTATAAAGATACGGAATGAGTTTTTTTCTTTCCGCCATTATTTTTCGTGCGGCAGGAATGGCATCCGGATAGCTCCACGGCATAGTTGCGGAGCCGTCCGAATTCCACGAATGTATTGTAAATCTGGGCTCGAAAATGCCGTGCTGCATCCATCTTAAAAGCAGCTCACGTGACGGCATATCGCCCGAAAAACCGCCGAGATCATGCCCGTAGAAGAAAAATCCCGACAAAGACAGCGTCATACCTATGTAATGGCAATAACGCAGGTCATGAAATGATGTAAAATTGTCACCCGACCAGGTGGTTGCGAGACGTCTTACGGCACTGCTGCCGCTTCGTGTCGATAAAAACGGTCTTTTGCCCGGATATTTTTCTGTTTGCGCAGAATACGAGGAGGCGACCATAAGATACGTGAGTATCGGTCTTATTCTGCTCGCCTTTACGCTACCGTCTTTAAAGCCGTTTGCCACAGCGTCGGTATCTTTTATATCAAATTCGTTGTTATCGTTCCAAGTGGCGTCTATTCCGTAGTCCAGAAGCTTTGCCGCAACATTGTCGTGCCAAAACTTAAAGCCCTCGGGCAGAGTAAAATCAATGTAACTGCCCATACCGTCCCAAAACTCGGTTACAAACGGTGTGCCGTCTTTATTCTTTACAAAAAGCCCTTTTTCGGCTATTTCGTTGTACATCGGGTGCGACGTCAAAAAGGCAGGCTTGATATTGGGTATCAAGTGAATTTTCTCGCTGTTAAAACGCTCAATAAACCTTGCGGGGTTCGGGAATTTATCGTAATTCCAATTAAAAACACACCGCAAGTCGCCGATGGAGGTATAGCCCGAGGACAGATAAAATCCGCTGCAGCTCATATTTAAGGTATCAAGCTTTCTGAGAAATCCATACAACTGTTCTTCGGAATTCGGCGCATCGGTATAAGCCATGGTGCTGGCACAGTAATCAAAGCTCCATTTCGGAGGCAGGGTCTGTTTTCCGCAAAGAGAGCAATACTGCCTTAAAATTTCAAGCTTTGAGCCGAAGAACACATAATAAACAAGACAATCGTCATCGCTTTTGAAGAACTTGAAAGCGGGATAATAATTATTTATTTCTCTTCCGAAATCCATAACGGCACTGTCGGACGTATCGTAATAGATACCGTAGCAACCGACGGAATTTTCACACATATAAAACGGCACGTGCTTATAAAGCGGGTCCGACGTTTCCGCATCATAACCCATACTGTCGCTCGTCTCTATGCGAAAGGTGCGCCCCGCCTTATTGACACTGCCGCCCTTATCGCCGAGGCCGTATATTTTTTCGCCCTTTTCGCGCGTTAAATAATGATATGTACCGTTTCCGAATTCGTTCTGAAAATTATAGGCAAGCGGTGCTCTGTCGGCAAAAAGAAGCTTGCCGTCCTTTTTATAGCTCAGTACAAAGTTGTGCGTATTAAGCTCTGCTTCGACATTTCCCAAATAGAAGCGCTCACCATCGGCTGTTTCATTTACTTGCGGAGCAAACAGCGAAAATCCGTCAAGGCTCAGCTTATCCCTACCCTCTGTAAGAAATTCGTTTTGCGGGTCTACGGTAAAGGTGGGCAGCATTTTACAATCGTCACGGAATAAGGCGACGCGCATCATACTGCCGCTCAAGAAGTCGATTCGCGCCGTAATATCGCCGCAAACGTAAACTCTGCTGCTGCCGCTATGCTCGGACAGCTTAAAATCATATGAAAACTTCATTACAGCACCGGCCCCTTATTGAAGAGTGTATTTTTTATAAGCGTTGCGGTCTTCCAGCCTGCAAGGCGCGTCTTTTCGCAAAAATTCATCACCTTGTGCGTTCCGGGCTTCCAGGTCGGGATTTCCCTGCAATTCGGGTCTCCGCACTTTACAAAAGCGCTGACTGCCGCCACCATTTGCTCCGATATGAGATAGTCGATATCGGTAAACGGCCGCCAACCGTTTTTGAGAGTTGCAAACACATACGGCAAGTCACTCGAATGCCATGCGCCGCAGTTATCGCCCGGCAAATTGCGCGCAAAAAGATAGACAAAGCATTTACTGCCCTTATCGTTTCGCACCCACTTTTTCACAAGCAGTTTTAAAACTATCGGTATCATATCTGCCGTTGTAACGCCGAGTATTTTCGGCATTGCGCTTATTGTTTTTATGTTAAACGTATCTTTCGTAAGAAGCTTTCCGTCTTCACACGGAAGCGTGTAAGAGAGTGTACTTTTAATTCCCTCGTCGCGGCACGCCTTAAGCCATGCATAGTAAAGGGTTTTCGCGTCCGTATCTCTAAGCTCGGAAAGGCTTGTTTTACCGGCATTTTTGATTATTTCGTCCCAGAATTTTTTCATTTTTTGCGGCGACAGCGGGCGTGACAAAACTCGTTGAAGCGCGGCTCCGCTCAACATAACGGCACCCGACACCATATCCCTTGTAAGCGGACTTGACAGAAGCACATCTACGCTCATGGCTCCTGCGCTCTGCCCCAAAAGGGTTATTCTGTCGGGATCTCCGCCGAAAGAAGAAATGTTGTTTTTTATCCATTTAAGTGCCGCAGCTTGGTCAAAAAGGCCGAAATTACCGCATACTCCGTTTTCATCGGCGACATCGGGGTGAGAACAAAAGCCGTACGGCCCGAGACGGTAATTCACAGAGACAAAAACAATGTCATTTTCGGCATATGCCTTACCGCTGATATGCCCCTCGTTTGAGCTGCCGCCCGTAAAAGAACCGCCGTGTATATACAGCAAAACGGGACATTTTTTTGCGTTTTTGGGCGCGCTGATATTGAGATATTGACAATCCTCGCTGTATGTAAAGCTCATACCGCGCCTGAATTCCCTGTGATAAAACGGGTTAACCTTTGCGTCGTCCTCAAAACCGCGGTGCTGGTAGCAGCAATCTCCGAAAGCGGTCGCATCATATACGCCGTCCCACCTATCGGTAACGACCGGATACTCCCACCTGCCCGCGTCGGCATACTTTATGCCGCGAAACTCAACATAGCTGCCGTTATCGAGCCCGACGATATCTCCGCACTCGGTTTTTAATTTTACCGTATTCATTTTATCGCCCCTTACGTTATCGCATAAATCACAGTAATGAAAATCTCGGAAAACTTCCAAAACGTTACATACATCATTATGTGCAAATTATATGCCACAACGAGAGCGGTGTCAATTATTTTAAGACAATATATACAAATTAAAAGTTGTTTTCAGCTCTGCGTGAATTCAGCTTATTACCGACCGCCTTTTTATAAACAACGGCGGAAATTAAGGCCGACACGGCTTCTGCTATCCAAAAGGCATTCCAAACACCGTCAGCGCCGAATATCCGTGTTAATACAAAAGCTGTCGGGATTATTATTACTGCATACCTGCAAAGTGATATTATGAGAGATTCAACACCCTTTCCGAGTCCCTCAAGAGCTCCGGATGACGTTACGGAAATTGACGAAACAACAAACCCGGCACTGATTATTCTGAGTGCCTTTTTGCCTGCGTCTATCGTTTCGGGATTATCGGTGAACATTCCTATCAGCTTATGCGGCAGCGCAAGGCACAGCACCGTACCAAAAAGCATTATGCCTGCCGTCAGCACAAGAGTTATATCGTAAATTTTTTTTACTCTTTTATGCTCGGCGGCACCGTAATTATAACCGATTATCGGTCGCATTCCCTGCACTATACCGTTAGCGGGGAGGTATAAGAACGTCTGAAGCTTATAGTAGACGCCGAGCACAACAACATATATCTGTGAAAACGAAGCAAGCATTGCATTAAGGCTTGACACAAGAAGTGACGGCAGCGCAAGATTTATCGACGCCGGGATACCCACAAAGTACAGTTTACGGTCTATAGCCTTATTGCGTTTTAAATATTTGCGGTTTATGGTTACGCTCGGTTTTTTCACGGCGTACAAAACTACATACAGCAAAAGCGTGCTAACCTGCCCTATGCCTGTTGCGAGGGCGGCACCGTCAATTCCCATTTTCGGAAATGGGCCTATACCGAATATCAAAAGCGGGTCAAGTATGATATTTACAATACAGCCCGTCATAAGTCCTGCCATGGAGGCATTCATTCTGCCGACAGCCTGAAAGATTTTTTCATATGCAAGGCTTATCATAATTACAATCGAAAACGAAAAAACTATTGTTGAATAGCGCACTCCGAGCGAAATTACATTTTCGGACTGTGTGAACATTTTAAGGAATGGGCGCATAATCGGAATGCTGACTGCGGCGGCGATAATGCCGTGGAGTATTGAGAACAAAAATCCGTGTGTGGCGGCGGTATCGGCCGCCTCTTTTTCACCTGCGCCGAGGTGAAATGCGATAACGGCATTAAGTCCCACGCCGAAGCCTATTGCAAGCGCATTGACGAGGTTTTGCACCGGATAGACAAGCGACAGAGCGGTTATTGCGTCCTCGCCTATTTTGGCGACAAAAAAGCTGTCCACTATATTATAAAGCGAATTGACGAGCATTGATATTACCATGGGAGTGGCCATAGACATAATAAGCGTAAAAACAGGCTTTTCCTTCATAAATTTTTCGTTCATACAAATACATCTGCCTTTCGAATCCGAGCGTATTTTCTCAATTAAAAACGCCACGCAATTACTCAAAAATCGAATAATTGCATGGCGAAAACACATCTTTTTAAGACCGGAAAAATCCATACGTTGTTTTATCGGTATGTAATATAACACACTTTCGCCGCTAAGTCAATAACGGCTGAAACATAATAATATATATACCGAGAGAGAATGATGCTCTGCTCAAAGGCTTTTATTCGTCATCCTCAAAATAGTAATCGTCCTCCTCCAACTCCTCCTCATCAAAGCTCCGGACATCATAGCTGCCGTTTCTGACCAAATCCTTTTGCCAATCCTCCAAGCAATAAGAATTCATTTCCGCTTCAAGCTTTTCATCGTAGGAGTTATCTTTTTCATCGGAACAATCCGTCATCAGCTCATCAAAAACCATAAGGCTCGCCATCCCGGTCATAAGCCCGTCTCTGTTCTCGCTTAATTCGCAGGCTTCGGGAGCAACCGTATCGGATCCGACAATTTCTTCGCTTAATGTGCTCTTAATTTTTTGCCTTAGCTCAAAGGAAACGGCAATTAAGCTGTTCAGACGGCGCAGCAGTATTTCCTCGGATAAATTCCCAAAGCGGATTTTTTCGTAATCCTGCACGTTTAGGCTATACAGCCTTGAATAGCGTTTAAACTCCTTAACAGTCGAAGACGGAAAATGCTGCTTATTTTTTTCTAAATAACATTCCGCATTTTTAATCATTGTTTTACAGCCTTTTATCTGCCGGTGTATCTCCGCAATAATTTTTTGCTTGTTTTCGCCGCATTTCACCTTATACAAAAGTGCATATATGTGCTTACAGTTTTGCTTTCTCTCCGTATAATAGGGGCATGTGCAGCTCATACTTACTATTTTGTTGTTGTCTCCGAATGAAAGCTCAACGTTATAGTCGGCGGAGCCTTTTGCAATGCAGGAATAATGAGTCCCCGTTTTTTTAAGATCTCTGATTTTACCGTCGGAGCAATATGCTTCTCCGCGTTCTCGTATCAAGGGGCGGAACAGGCCGTCATAAATTCTCTTATCAAATAAGCCTAATTTCTCCCTGCTCACTTCCGCCGGAGCTGTTGAAGTCTCTTTGATATTTAATTCGGTATCGACAAACGGTACGTCGGTAATGTCCTTTTTGGCTTTCTTTCTCCTGTGCTTTTTGACAGCATCCCCCACAGCCCTTACGATCACCGCCGTTATCAGGCACAACAGCTTAAAAGCCCATTTTAATATGTAATATGCGGCCGCTCCGAGAATCAGCAATACCATCACTATAAAATTCCCGGTCATTGCAATGTTTTTCTTCTTCATATCTGTATTCACAATCTCACAATCGGCATGTACCGTATGATATTATACTACTCTCAAACTGATAGCAATCAGCGGCAGGCGGAATATCGTTTCAGTACCTTATGAAATTACACTACTCTCAAACGCCGTCATACTTCCAATCTGTGCCGCTTTTGTTTCAGTACCTTATGGAATTACACTACTCTCAAACAACTTCTTGTCTGCACTCGGAATACTTGTTGTTTCAGTACCTTATGAAATTACACTACTCTCAAACCTTGCAGGTTTACAGAATGATATTAAGGAGTTTCAGTACCTTATAAAATTACACTACTCTCAAACGGCCTTTTACGTGGGCTAAATGGCACCCTCAGTTTCAGTACCTTATGAAATTACACTACTCTCAAACTCTATAACAATGCTTTTGCTCCTCGTAGTGGTTTCAGTACCTTATGAAATTACACTACTCTCAAACCTTGCAGGTTTACAGAATGATATTAAGGAGTTTCAGTACCTTATAAAATTACACTACTCTCAAACGGCCTTTTACGTGGGCTAAATGGCACCCTCAGTTTCAGTACCTTATGAAATTACACTACTCTCAAACTCTATAACAATGCTTTTGCTCCTCGTAGTGGTTTCAGTACCTTATGAAATTACACTACTCTCAAACCTTG
>ULTC01018677.1_pt1 | contig 14305 bp, 10 predicted proteins | sample 1957091 | NCBI WGS metagenome assembly ULTC01 (sample SAMEA4835720, study PRJEB28245) | human gut metagenome | biome: gut microbiome; material: fecal sample | place: Denmark | collected 2008 | reverse complement strand
ACCACTTGCAGTAATTTCTCCAACTATGCTTTTGATAGTATCAAGTTTAGCTTGTTTATCTTTCTTATATTCTTCAACTTCTTTTTTGTGTTTAGCTGTTAAATAATCTGGATTTATTAGAGTAAGTGTTTGAATGTCCTTAATCAATTTAGGGTTTGCTTTATAAATTAAACTATAAGAAGAACTGTCGGCATAATTCATAAAACATTTGAGTGCATCATCTTCCCATTTTTTCTCTATACCTTTATTCAACAATTCAATCCCCATAATAGCCAATTCTTTAGAATCTTTTCTCGCTAAAATATAGTTGATAACACTTTGTGCAATTAAATCATCATTTACATGAGTTAACAATGTAATCAATGACTTGGTCTTAAATTCATTTATTGACTTATTAGATTTTAATATATCAAGAACTTTTTTGCATAACTTTTCATTGTTTGTATAAGGAATAATTTCTTCTTTGTATATATAGAAACCAGCTACTTGTGATACTATAGTTTTTCTAACATCTTCATTTCTAATTAGGCAATGGTCGCCATCTTCATAAAAGTAATTGTTGTTTGAATACATATTGTTTATGACAGAATTTGTTAAAGTAAACCAATTAGAACCATCAGCACCATCATGTACTTTTCCTTCAAATTTATTTATACTTGATAAATCATTAACAAATATTTCTTGAAAAATTGTTGTATCCAATGGTATCCATTCATCTACAATTTTTACTTTAACAATATCATTGTCTAATTGAATTGAATAAGGTTCTGGTCTTTCATCATTTCCTTTTTCAAAAACTTCAGATTCAATAACTTTTTCTTGTATGTATAATCTTTCTATCAAATCCTCATATTTACCAAAATCACCAGTATAAATTTTATTGTTAAATACAGAAATATCTAATTGTGGATAATACACATAAGAATTGCTTTTATCTATTCTCAACATAGGATACATAGAATTATTCATTACATCTTTTAATTGTTCATCAGTTAATGTTTTTGCTTTATCATATAATTGCTTAAAATGTGCATTCAAACTACCTGAACCAGTTATTTCATCTATGTATTGATATGCTTGAGTTTCATCTTTGCTTCTCAATGCTAAACTTGACATTAAGTATTGGTCATAAGTTGCCTTTTCAAAAGTGTTATAAGACACTTTAATTCCATATCTAATTTTAGATAACTTTAATTTTAGGTTTATTTGAACCATAATCTAACCCTCCATCAACTCCATTAAATTCAATTATTTTTCCATATCTTCTTATGTCTTCAATAATTTCTCTAAAGTATGTTCTTTTATTGCCACCATTTACATTCATTTCAATTTGTCCTAAACTAATTGAATTACCAAAGACAAACAATTTGTCTCTTGCTCTTGACATAGATACATTTATTCTTCTAAATTCGTTTAAGAAATTTCCTTGTGATGTAGTTACAACTGTATTTACAAGAACAATATCTGTTTCTCGTCCTTGAAAAGCATCAACTGTATCAATTTCAAAACTTTTGAAGTGTTTTTTAGCAGAGTTTATAAGTTCTTTGTATTTTTTTTGAAATTTTTCAATTTGTGCAGCATAAGGGAAGATGGCAGAAATTGATACACTAATTGGGTTTACAACTGTTTTCATTAAATCTTTAAGTATATCTGCTGTTGCCTCTAATTCTTCAACATTATATCTTGAAGTCCCTTCTTTTGCTTCTTTTCCATTTTTAACTTCGACAAAGAATATGTCTTTATCTTCATATTTTTCAAAGTTATTAAATTGAACTTTTGTAGGTTTTACAACCTCTCTCATATTTTGCAATCTGCCACCATAGAAAATATTATAAGCATTTAATACAGATTTTACTGAACGATAATTTACATTCAACTCAATCATTCTTCCTGTTTTACGAGCTTTTTCCAATGTGTTTGCAAATACTGATTTTTGATATATAGATTCAAGTTTATCGAATTTATCTTCATCATAAGAAGGTAAATCTTTAACATCTGCTTTTGTAAATTCCAAAAGTGGTGCTAACTGAAAGTCATCTCCAACCATAATTATTCTTTCTACATAAGGCAAATATCTTAAAACTTCAGTAATAGGGCACTTTGAAACTTCATCAATTATTAACCAATCATATCCATCTAATAACTCAAGACCTTTTTTACCACCAATAGCACTTGTGGTTGTTGTTGCTCCTAAAACAGAATAATCTGCCATTGTAGCATCTTGCGAAAATCTAAATAAGTTTTCGCCCTTAAAGTTTTTCATATCATCAAGAATTGCTTTTGATAATTTTTTATCAGTTGCTCTAGCATTATGATTTTCAAATTTTTTAGCCCAAGTTTTATATAATGTTGCATCAATTTCTTCACCGGAGTAACGATTTCTTCTATTGGTAATTCTATTTGGAATAATCAAGTCATAGTTTTCCATCAATTCATCCAATACATTATCAATAGCGACATGGGTTTGTGATGAAATAACAACTTTTTGCTTTAATTCTTTCGTTATATATTGAACTATTGCATTGATAACATAAGTTTTCCCAGTTCCTGGTGGACCTTTTATTAAACTAACTGGAGATCCATCAGTTGCCATTAAGAAAGCTTGTTTTTGTGATTCATCTAATCCAGCAATATATTTATCTTTATTGTCATTTTCTGTTCTTACAGAATTGTTTGAAGGCATTTCTTTTGAACCAATAATATATTCTAACAATTCACATGCTGAACCAGAAGCTCCTTGATTGATTAACTTTAATGAATTATCAATGGATTCTAATTTAACTTTTTGTCCCATATCATATAGATTGAGATAATTAAACTTTTCGCTTCTTTTAGTATTAAGTTCGCCTGACAAAATTAAATCATTTTTATCTTTTTGTATATTTACTAAATCTAAATTTGTTAAGTTTCTTGCTAAATTGTCATCAATTTCTTTTGATTCTGTTAAATACAAGTCATCAGAGAATTTTTTTATTTTCTTTATAGCTCGATCTTGTTCACCTTCAGTTTCTTCTAATTCAATTTTAATATCAACTAGATTTTTAACTTTGTCTTGTTGTTCGGAAGAAAGCATTTCATATTTATATTTTTCAATTTTATAACCAATAACAATTCCATTAAGATTTGTGATTTGATTTGATTCATCAACCTCAACATCTTTCACATCAACAGGGACATAGTAATAATTATCTGATACCGATTTTATTCTGTATGTTGTATTATTATTTAATTCACTTGATAATTGTTTATAAAATTTGAAAATATCCATAAATTCATCAAATTGCGATAAATTAAATTCAAAATTTTCGTTTTGAACTAAATTTCCAAGAACAAACTGCATACTGTTAATATCGATTGGGTAGTTAGAGAAGCAGATGTTCATTTCAACACCTTTTATAGATGAATAATTAACATTTTGGTCAATATAAACTCTTCTACAAAAGAAGCATCCGCCCATTGGTTGTCTAAAATCGCAACCTAAGTTTCCAATTAAGATAAGGCATCCCTTATCTTCTAATTGATATATCATTTTTACATCTCTTAAAGTTTTGATGTATCGTGGATCTCTCCTGTCAAATTCTTTATTGATTTTATTTGTTGACAGTAATACATTATGTGGTTGACCATCATTAACTAAGTCAAGTATTTCTTTATTTTTTATGTCTGGATAATAATCTAATTTCAAATTTTTCATTTTAATCTCCTTTTATGCTACTTGATACTCACAAGAATTTGAAAATCCATACCTGCCAAATGAATTATATCTCGTTTTTTCTCTTTTTTTGATAGTTGATTCCATTATTGCAACACCATATTCCTTTTCTATATATTTGATATATATTGGAAGTTTGGTCATAGTTTTAATCAATGCTGTGTCATGTCGACTTCTTGATACATCTAAAGCATCTCTTAATAAAACTTTGTTGTGGAAAAATGCTTTTACACCTCTATGAAATTTCTGTGTAAATAAGTAATACTCTCTGTCCTGACTAACTAAATAAAATGTTTGTTTGTCTTTGTCTGTTGTTCTTGAATAAATAAAATTTGCCATAAATAAACTCCTTAAAAATATAAATTTTTATAGAGCCACGCAAAAAACACCTAATTCTAACTTGCGCATAATTATTATTAAGGTAAAATCCTCTCAAGTTTTGATACAATAGTATCACAAAAAACCCTACTCAGACCATTTGCATGACCTTTTTGGAGTGTATTCTAAAATGAATTAGAATCCCTTTCGTACAATCGTATTATTGCACAAAAAAAATTGAATGTCAACATTTTTTCAAAAATTAAAAAAAACTGAACTATTGCTAGTCCAGTTAGGAGAGCTCCACCCAAATTTGTACGAAAGGGATTAACACTCCAATTCATTTATTCGTACATAAATATTTTAGCATAAAATAATAAGTTTGTCAAGACTTTTAATATTTTGCTAAATAATCTAAGACATCGTAGTTTCCCTTTAATATTAAATATTAAAACTAATTCCAAACCACTCTTTAGTAAAAAACAAAACGAACCCTAAGTTGTTTTCAAGGTTCGTTTTATTCATGTATGGTGCGGATAAAGGGACTCGAACCCCCACGGTTTCCCACCAGATCCTAAGTCTGGCGCGTCTACCAATTTCGCCATATCCGCTTGCGAGTGATATATTATCATAATAATTTTTTTAAGTCAACTAATTATTTTTTCTTTATTTGCTAATTTGTTTGAAATTCGTATTTGAAAGTGCTATTATTTTCCCAGGATTTCACAATGAAAAAGATTAATAAAAAAGAAGTTTTAAGAGCAATTAAATATCTATTATTCGCAGCAAGTGCAGGTATAATTCAGTTTGGAAGTTTTACCTTATTAAATGAAATATTACATTTAGATTATTGGGTTTCATATTTTATAGCCCTTACTTTGTCAGTTGTTTGGAATTTTACTTTTAATAGAAAATATACTTTTAGGTCTGTAAAAAATGTTCCTATTGCAATGCTGGAAGTTCTAGCATACTACGCAGTGTTTACTCCGGCCTCAATCTATTGGGGAATTGCTTTGGAAAATGTCCATTGGAATGAATATTTGATTTTGTCTTTGACAATGATTATTAACTTAGTAACGGAATATTTGTTTTACACTTTTGTTGTTTATAGAAATTCTATTGACAGTGCAAACAAAAAGAAGGAGAACGGAATGGGAAAGATAATTGTTATTGAAGGTACAGACGGCAGCGGAAAAAAGACGCAGACTGAATTGTTGTATAAATATTATAAAGACAAGGGCGAAAATGTGATTTTGCAAAGTTTCCCAAATTATGAAAGTCCTTCTTCTGCCCCAGTTAAGATGTATTTAAATGGCGAACTTGGCGAAAATGCAAACTCTTTAGACGCTTATGCTTCCTCATCGCTTTTTGCCGTAGACAGAGTTTGCACTTGGCAAAAATTGAAAGAAGACTATGAAAAAGGCGCGATAATCATATTTGATAGATATGTTCAATCTAATATGCTACATCAAGCGGGAAAGATTGCTAACAAACGCGAAAGAAACAAGTTTATCAAATGGCTAGACAATTTTGAATTTAAAAATTTAAAATTGCCTCGCCCAGACAAAGTTTACTTTTTAGATGTTCCACCTGCCATAAGCAAAAAACTTGCTAATGAAAGAGCGGATTTAAAAGCAGGAACAAAAAAAGATATTCACGAACAAGATGAACAACATTTAATCAATGCTTATAACGCTGGCAAAGAAGTTGCAAAAAAATATAAATGGATAACAATTCCTTGCACCGACCAAAATGATAATTTAAAATCCATTGAAGAAATACATCAGGAAATTTTAAAACTTTTATAATGTATTGTATAAAAAATTTTTAACAGTCAATAATCGTAGTATGAAAAAATTTGTTGCAGTTTGCGTACTATTATTGGCTGTTTTTGGTTTAGTCGCTTTTGGCCTAATTTCAAAAAGTGAAAGCAATAGCGAAATTTTAAGAATACATATTCGCGCTAATTCGAATGAAAATATTGACCAAAATGTCAAGTATAAAGTCAAAGACGCAGTTGTAAGTGCAATGCTTCCAATTTTGTCAACCTGCGAAACAAAACAACAAGCGGAACAAAGTTTGCAAGAAAATTTTGACACTATTGAAACTGCCGCAAACAAAGTGCTTGCGCAAAATGGATTTTCATATATCGCGAAAGTAAAACTCGCTAGAGAAGAATTTCCAGCAAGAGTTTATGGAAACGAAGTTTATGATGCAGGTTTTTATGATGCGTTGATTGTGGAACTTGGCGAAGCCAAAGGCGACAACTGGTGGTGCGTTGTTTATCCCCCTTTATGCTTTTTACAAACAAACAATGCTAATGAAGTCGAATATACTTCAAAACTTGCGGAATTGGTCAAAAAATTGTTAAATCAATAAAAAACTATAACCTTTTGGTTATAGTTATTTTTTTAAGAAATTTTAACAACTGTTAACGATACACTTGGTCCACCAGTTCCCCAAAGTATCGTTGCAGTTGACACAACAGGGACTAGACTAATTTTATCTCTAGCGTTTAAGTTTAGTATATATATACCGCCAGTTGAATAATCTTGAGAGATTATCCTTGTTGTTCCTTCAACAACAACATCGTTTATCGCTATTCCAATATGGTCGCTTCCTGTTGCATCATTTGCTTCATTAACCATATACGAAATTAAATATGTTCCGCTGCTTGGAACTGTAATAGCGTTGTTGCCAACAATCAAATTATTGTTAGTTAATACTGTTGGTATTGTTAAAGGTGTATTCGAATCTATATCTTGAGTGGTACTATTGTAAATGGTCGCGCTTGCAGCGCTTACTTCTCCAGTAGGTCCTGTTGGGCCTGTTGCGCCCGTTGCGCCCGTTGCGCCCGTTGCGCCAGTAGCACCAGTTGGGCCAGTAGCACCAGTTGGGCCAGTAGCACCAGTTGGGCCGGTTGGACCTGTTGGGCCTGTTGCACCTCGTGGACCAACTGGGCCAGTTGCGCCATTTGCTGTTGTTATAAATGGAAAAAATGGGTCGCGAAAACCACAAGAGCAAGTGTTTCTACCGCACGTAAAACAACTCATAATTTATCCTCCTTTAAATTTACTATTAGTTCATTTTATTTTTTTTAAATAAAAAATGTCACTGAATGTATATCATTGCGCAAAATGGCAAAAATCAAAGTTGAGGTGATTATATGGTAGATTTTAATAAATCAAAAACAAAAGTAAATTTAGCACGTCTTTTTGCTGGCGAATGTCAAGATGGCGCAAGATATCAATTTATTGCACAACAAGCAAAAACAGACAAATTGAATTATTTGATGGATATGATGAAAATTTTGGCTAAAAATGAAATGGCTCACGCAAAAATTTTTTATGACCTAATTTTAACTCACGGCGGAGAAAGTTTAAAAAATATTGAAATTTGCGGCGGCTTTCCATTCCCAAGTTATCAACTTAATCCAGGATTAAAACTCACATCAGATGCAGAATATTCGCAATTTGACAACATCTATCCAACATTTGCAAAAATTGCTCAAGATGAAGGTTATAAAGATGTTGCAGAAGCAATGCTTATGGTGGCAGAAGTTGAAAAAGCACACGCGGCAATTTTGAAAGAACTATTTGATAAACACAAAGGCAAAAAGTTGTATAAAGCACAAAAGACTACAATGTGGAAATGTTCAAAATGCGGCTATGAAAAGCCAGGAAAAGAAGCGTGGAAAACTTGCCCACTATGTAAATATGACCAAGGATATGCAGAATTGCATTTGGAAAGCAAACAAAATTGATTTATATTGAATTTTATTTTATTGATTGATTTCTAATAGTGCCAAATAATAAAAATAGAAGGCGCTTGCCTTCTATTTTAATTCTTTTCTTAGTTCTGATATTCTATTTCTTATTTCAATCGCCGCTTCAAAATCTAGCCTTGCGGCTGCAGTTTGCATCAGTCCTTTGAGTGTTTCAATTTCTTTTGGGATTTCTTCTCTTCTTAATTTTTGTGCTTTTGCAGATTTTGTAATTTGCAAAGTATTTTCAATTTTCTTAACAATAGTTTTTGGCGTTATATTATGCTCCTTGTTGAATTTAATTTGAATTTCCCTACGCCTATTAGTTTCATCTATCGCTTTTTTCATAGCGTCAGTTATTTTGTCTGCATACATAATAACTTTGCCTTCGCTGTTTCTTGCTGCCCTTCCTATTGTTTGAATTAGAGCTTGGGAAGAACGCAAAAAGCCTTCTTTATCTGCATCTAAAATTAGCACGCGTTGAACTTCTGGCATATCTAGACCTTCACGCAATAGATTTATTCCAACAAGCACATCAAATTCGCCACTGCGAAGCCCGTTGATTATATCCACCCTATCAAGCGTATCGATTTCTGAATGCAAATATCTCACGCGGATTTTTTTATCTGAAAGATAAGATGTCAAACTTTCTGCCATCTTTTTGGTTAAAGTTGTTATGAGTATTCTACCATTATTTTTGATAACTTTATTAATTTCAAGGACAATATCATCTATCTGATTTTCGGTTTTTCTAACCTCGATTTCTGGGTCTAAAAGCCCTGTTGGTCTGATTAGTTGTTCCACAACTTGTCCGCTCTTTTTGAGTTCATAATCTGCTGGGGTTGCAGAAATGTATATCGTTTGTCCTAATTTATGATTAAACTCATCAAAATTTAATGGCCTGTTATCAAAAGCGGCTTTTAAGCGAAATCCATAATCAACAAGATTTGTTTTTCTTGCTCTATCGCCGTTGAACATCGCCCTAACTTGCGGCAAGGTCATATGGCTTTCATCAATGATTGTTAAAAAGTCCGTTGGGAAGTAATCTAATAGTGTAAATGGCGCTTCGCCTATCGCACGATTGTCAAAATATCGCGAATAATTTTCAATTCCAGAACAATATCCAACTTCTTTCATCATTTCAATGTCATAATAGGTTCGTTCTTTTAATCTTTGCGCTTCAATAAACTTTCCATTATCTAAAAATGCTTGAACTTCCTTGTCGCAATCTTCTTGAATTTTGTTTATTGTTTCATACAGTTTATCTGAGCCAACAGCATAATGAGTTGCTGGAAAGACAGACGCCTCTTTAAGTTCGCGAGTGATTTTTCCAGTTAGTGGGTCAAACTCGCACACCCTTTCAATTTCATCGCCAAAAAATTCCACTCTAATTGCTCTTTCGCTATTGCTTGCTGGGAATATGTCTAGATTATCGCCCTTTGCTCTAAAATTGCCGCGTTTAAAGTCTATTTCATTTCTTTGATATTGGCAGTTGATTAATTTTTTAATAATTTTTTCGCGGGAAACTTTATCGCCTTCCCTAAGCAAAATTTGCAATCTTAAATATTCGTCTGGATTGCCTAATCCATAAATGCAAGAAACAGAAGCAACAACAATGGTGTCGCGCCTCTCCAAGATTGAGCCCGTTGCGGAATTTCTCAATCTATCAATCTCTTCATTTATCGCCATATCTTTTTCAATGTAGGTGTCTGAAGAAACAATATATGCTTCTGGTTGATAATAATCATAATATGAAACAAAAAATTCAACCCTGTTATTTGGAAATAGTTCACGAAATTCGTTGCATAACTGCGCTGCAAGAATTTTGTTATGTGCAATAACAAGTGTTGGCTTGTTTACTTTTTCTATTACATTTGCGATTGTAAAAGTTTTGCCACTTCCAGTTACGCCTAATAAAACTTGTGAAGCAAGCCCATCATTGACTCCTTCAACAAGTTTTTCAATCGCCTCAGGCTGGTCGCCTGCCGGCTTATAGTCGCTTACAAGTTCAAACTTTTCTCTCATATAAAATTAGTATAACAAATATAAAATATTTATCAATTTTTTTAACTATTTTTTAAATTTTTTCAACAATTCTCAATTTTGCTGATGCACTTCTTGAATTTATTTTCAATTCTTCTTCGCTTGCGGTTATAGGCTTTTTGCTAATCATTTTTATTGTTGCTTTATGCCCACAAACGCAAATAGGAATATTTGGCGGACAAATGCAATCCCTTATCAACTCTTTAAAGGTTTGTTTGACAATTCTATCCTCAAGTGAATGGAAGGAAATAACCGCAAATCTACCACCTGGTTTAAGTTTTTCAACAACATCTTCCAGCATTTTGTCTAAGCTGTCAAGTTCTCCATTAACAACAATTCTCAATGCTTGGAAAACTTTTTTAGCCGCTCCGCCGCGTGAATAAACAATCTTCTTTGGCAAACTATTTTCTATAATTTCATTTAACTGCAATGTTGTTGTAATTGGCTCAATTCCCCTTGCTTTTACAATATTTTTTGCAATAGGCCTTGAAAACTCTTCTTCGCCATATCTGAAAAATATGTTTGCAAGTTCTTGTTCGCTATAATTATTGACAATATCCGCCGCCGTTAAACTTGCGCTTTTATCCATTCGCATATCCAACTTTGCATCTTGACGGAAAGAAAATCCGCGCTCTGCACAATCTATTTGATGTGAACTAACTCCAAGGTCAATCAATACGCCATCGACCAAATTTATATTTATTTTTTCTAACGCTTGCTTAAAATTTTTGAAATCAGATTTTATAATCACAGCTAGAGGCAACTGGCGATTGTCATAACTGTGAATATTAAATTGAAAAATATTATCCAAATTTAAAATTTCTACTTTACAAAATTTGCTCAATTTTTCGCTAGCAGCATTAATTGCGTCGATATCTTTATCAAACGCAATCAATACACCATTTTTATTCAATCTTTTTGCTATTTCACTTGAATGACCAGCGCCACCCACAGTGCAATCTACATAAATCCCATCTTTTTTAATTTGCAAATTTTCAATCACTTCATTTAACAAAACAGGGATATGAACAAATTCCATAATTAGCCTACATTAATTCCAAAAATTGTTTTCAATTCTTCTTTTGTTTTATCGCTTGCTCCAAGAGCATCAATCTTTTCTTCAAGATTTGCAACATTGCTATCAACTGTAAGTCCAGCATCAGCAACTTGTTTCAAGATATGTTCTGATGAAGACAAAGTCGTCAACACTTCGTCAGCATTTTCTTCCGTTAAGCCTTCTTCGCTTGTAAGTAAGTTTGCAAGTGAAGATGCAGCGTCTTTTTCTTCAACAATCTTTTCATAATTAACTTTGTTTTTCAATTCTGAATCGCCTAAAGTATCACCAACCTTTTCAACAAGATTGTTAAATTGTTCTTCGCTGATGTTATCTGCACTTGTTGCGATATTGTTCAAAAGTTCTGCCGCTTTTTCTTGCGTCAATTCTTCACTGCTTGCAATTTCTTTAAGTGATGAAGCTATTTCATTGGCATCTTCTCCCAAATCTTTATCCAATCCAATAACAGTCATAACATCGTCTAAATTAGGAGTTGAACCGCTTTCGACCATTGAAATTGCTTTTACTGCAAGCAATACTTCGTGCCAATCTGCTTCTTTGTATGCTATGTTTTCAATGTAATCTTTAACAAAATGGTCAACTATTGCAATATATGCGTTAGAGAAAGGTCCACCGTTTGTAACATCTAGTTCTTCGGCTACTACAACTGTGTCAGCCCTATCAATTAGAAGATTGTTTTCGTCATAAGTTTTGAAAGTGTTGTTTTGAAGCGCTGTCAACAAATCTGCCACTTGATTTATTTGGTCTAAAGTCATATCTTTAATGTCTGTTGATGTTGCGTCGTCAAGCATATCAAAGCAATCTAAAACTGCAAGTAAAATATCTTCAATGCCCTTTCTTTCTTCATTTGTAAATGTATCTGAAGTAAATTGTTTTAATGGCTTTTCAAGTTCTAACATTGAGCTTATCTTATCTGCCCCAAAATTCAAACCTGTTACGCCACAAACTTTAACAAGATTTGAGTTATAAATTCCGTCAAGTAATGAATTTAACATTTTGTTATCTTCATTTGTCAAATATGTTTTAAGCATTTCGCCTGTAAGATTTTTGCCATAAATTTCATCAAACAAGCCTGAAGAAAATACATTTTCTAAAATATTAAACACTTCATTTAAATCAGTTTTAAAAGAACTGATAAATCCGTTTTCTTGATAACTTTCTATCAAACTATCTAATTCCGCTTTTGTAATTTCATTGCCAGCAAGTTCTTTGAACATTTCATTGCTATACACATAGTTTTCCAAAGCATAAGGCATAAGTTCTGGAACAAGTGTAGATATCAAATTTGAATCAATAAGATTATCTAAACTTGATTTAATTCCTTTAAAATCCAAATCTTTCCAACCTGAAGAATCCTTGCCAAAATTGAAAATATCCATCAATTCATCATAAGTGTTGACAATAGAATAGACTTCTTGTCTGATTCTAACATCTTTATTTTCAATGTTAATCTTTGTTATTTCATCAAAAACAGTATAGTTTAATCCGCCCATTGCGACGAATTTTGACACAAAAGTGTTGTTGTAACTATCAAAATATTGAAGAACATTGTCGCCAACATAATATCTAATCAAATCCCCACTTTTTTGATTGAGATTTTCTTCAGATTGTGCTGCCTCAACAGCCACTTGATTGCTTGTTGCTGTTAAATCTCCAACAATGCCACAAACCGAACTGACTGGGAAAAATAGCACAAATGAAAGAACTATGCCTTGAACCAAGCCAACAACGGCTCCAAGCAATCTTGAACGCTTAGGCTTTTGCAAAACTGCTTGATTTTGGCTTTGAACAACCTCGCCGCGTTTCATTGCTTTCTTTTCAAGTTTTTGTTGTTTTTTAATTTTTCTTTCTATTCTTGAACTTCTAAGAGCAAATTTTTGAATGATGTAATAGACGATAAAACTAACAAACCAAAAAATCCAAGTTAAAATTGTAAATACAACTAAACTTATCACAACATAAGGAATATTTTCAATAAGTTGCATCAATGCTGGACTTGCGTTTGCTGCCGCTTCTACATTGGATATGCTAAACAATAATGCTTTTACAACATCTGTTAAATTAGTTGCAATTTGGCCATTGTATTCCACATTCAAAAATGAAACATCAACTCCAAGAATAGCGGAGGTTATAGGTGCTGTTATCAATCCAGCAACAACAATAAAAACGATCAACGAACCAAGACTCATAGTTGACCTAACCAGCCCCTTTCTCATTCCAGCCATAACAGCACCAATTATGATAAAGAAAAATAATAGATAACTCATTAGGGTGATGAAAAGTGTCCAGTTAAAAGCACCAAGCATACTTAAACTCATAAAATCTCCTTTTATAGTGCTAAATATCTAATAAAATATTATGCACATTTATGAAATAAGTATAAAATATATATCAATTTTTTGCAACTAAATTGAGTTATAAACAAAATAGCACTGTCTTGTTTTTATTTAATAAAAAAGAACAATATTACTATTGTTCTAATTCTTGTGTTAATTTTTTTGTCTTTTTCTTTGTTAAGTCAATTTCTGTGTTTGCCTTTCTGTCACATACCTTTGCATAACTGTGTGCTATTTCCATTTCAATAATTTTTCCGCTAAGCAAATGAGGGTCTAAATCTGCTCCTTTAATGAGTTGTCTCAATGCACCACTTGGTGCACCTATGCAAGTTAACAATATAATTTCGCTTCTTGCAGTTTTTGGATATTCTTCATACAAATAAGTTGATAAATCTTCACTAAAATTGTCTAATTTAACAGGAAAATTATACTTTCTTTGAATGAAATTTGGCATAACATCGATCTGGTTTTCGTGTTTAAATCTATCAATTTCTTGAGAAATTAAATTTGTCCAAAATTCAACTGCCGCTTGAATAACTATATACTTTTGAGACATTCTTCACCTTCAAATTTGTATTATCATATTTCAATTATCAAGTCAATAGTCATTTTTAACAAATTTACGAATTTTGTCGTAAATATAATAAAATTTTTTGATAAAAATTTGAAAGATGCAATAATTTGGCAAATAATTTTGTTAAAAAGTGTTGACAATTAAAAATATTTAAGATATATTAATAAGGCTTTTGATAAAAAAGTGTTTCGCGGGATAGAGCAGCTAGGTAGCTCGTCGGGCTCATAACCCGAAGGTCGATGGTTCGAATCCATCTCCCGCAACCAATCATTAAGCTGTATGGCGACGTAGCTCAGTTGGCTAGAGCGTGCGGTTCATACCCGCAAGGTCGAAGGTTCGAATCTTTCCGTCGCTACCAACAAATGTGGTCCCGTGGTCAAGTGGTTAAGACACCGCCCTTTCACGGCGGTATCATGGGTTCGAATCCCGTCGGGATCACCAGGCAAACACACCTTATGGGTGTGTTTTTTTAACTCTTCTTTCG
>ULTC01063519.1_pt1 | contig 14318 bp, 14 predicted proteins | sample 1957091 | NCBI WGS metagenome assembly ULTC01 (sample SAMEA4835720, study PRJEB28245) | human gut metagenome | biome: gut microbiome; material: fecal sample | place: Denmark | collected 2008 | reverse complement strand
CGAGAAGCGCAAGCCAGTGTCTTACACCGATCCGCTGGGAACATACAGCGTCTCCACTCCGGTAAGTTCAATCACCGTCGGCTGGGAAGATGCTACGGATGCCGAAGCGACAGAACGGAACCTCGAACGCATCATTACACAGAAATGGATCGCCATCTTCCCCCTGGGACCCGAAGCATGGGCCGAGCATCGGCGCACGGGTTATCCGCGTCTGATGCTCATTGTCGAGGACAAATCCGGCGGAACGGTAGACATTGCCCAGGGACCGCGGCGTCTGACATATCCCGTCGAGGAATACCAGAAGAACAACGCCAATCTCCAGTCGGCCATTCAAATGCTGAACACGGAATCGCAGGGTTCCCGCAAAGGTGACACGATGGGAACCTCTGTGTGGTGGGATTGCAAACCGAAAAATAACTGAGAACTATGAAACTGAGAAGAATATTACTCCCGATCCTGCTCTTTGCCTGCGCAGCTCCGACTGCGTGCAGCGATTGGACGCAAACCGAAGCCGTAGACAACGTTGTGATAAAACCGTGGGAACAAGGGGGCGATTTATGGGCGCAATATACAGCAGCACTCAGAGCCTACAAGCAACGGGAGCATTTCCTGATTATCGCCCATTTTGATAACGCCCCGAAGGTGGCCACCGGAGAAAAGGACTTTATGCGGGGCCTGCCCGATTCGCTCGACATGGTGCTGTTGACCAATGCCGACAATTTCTCGAAGTACGACGCCGAAGATATGGCCGTCATGCGCGAAAAGGGCACGAAGGTGCTTTATCAGGTCGATTATGCCGGTCGTATGGAAGAATTGTCGGATGCCGCGAAGCTCGGGGCCTATTTGGATAAGGTTGTTGCGAGCGTTCGTGAAAACGGCATGGACGGTTATTCCTTTACCGGCATTCCGTATCAGGGCGATGCGGCAAGGGCGGAAGCCGCGGCGCTCCTTGTCCAGAAGCTCTCCGCCGATGAACAAAAGACGCTCGTTTTTGAGGGCGACCCGACGTTCATTGCCGAGGCGGACCGCGCAAAGGTAGACCACTTCGTACTCAACACTGAGAATACGGAAAACGTGACGGATTTAAAGATGCAGGTATCCCGCGCACTCGGCTATGCTGCTGTCCCGGCAGAGAAACTGCTCCTCGCCGCCGATGTCTCTGCCCCGATTATGAACGAAGATAAAGTCGAACAGAATGCCGTTACCGAACTTACGTCGCGCGTAGTTTCGCTCGGTCCTCTGTGCGGCCTTGCCGTACATAATGTCAAGAAGAACTATTACAGCGCGGAGCGAAATTACCCGCTGGTATGCGAGGCCATTCAAACCTTAAATCCCTCAAAATAAACTACTATGAAAGGATGTAAATTATATTTCGCTATTGCTCTCGTATCGATGATAGCCGCTGTTTCATGCGACTCTTTTGACGAGAACAAACGCGAATTTCCAAATGCCGTCTACCTCGATATCGCCAAAACATCGGAGGTGCAGACAACGGTATTCAAAAAGAGCCTGCCGACTCTCGAACGCCAGCTCCATATCGAGATGGCCTATCCTGCATCCGAGGATGTTACCGTAACCGTCACGGCGGACCCGTCGTTGGTGTCAACTTACAATGCTATCTATAAAACGGCATGGAAAGCCCTCGATGCAACCTACTACGACTTCCCGACGCAGACGCTCACCGTTGCGGCAGGCCGCACGCTCTCCGAGACGCTGACAGTGAATCTGAAAAACCTGATGGGCGATTCGCAACAAAACGTTGAAGAGTTGAACATCGACGAAACGTTCGTGCTGCCTGTGACGATCACCCAAGCATCGATGTCTGTACTCAACGCCTCTTCTACGGCCTACTATGTTGTCAAACGCTCTTCGGCGATCACCTCGGCCGCAAGCCTGCGTGACAACTACATCTATTTCCCGAAGTTGGATCAATGGGGACCCCTGGCCGAACGCTACTCTAACCTTAACGCCATTACCTTAGAGATGTTTTTCAAGGTCTACGATTATTCTAAACACGACGAGATTTCGAGTCTCATAGGCATCGAAAACGAGATAAATTTGCGTATTGGCGATGCGAACTTCGAGCGGCGGCAGTTGCAGTTTGATGGCTCAGGCATCGGGTTCGGAAAATTCCCAAAACAAGACGATCTCAAACTGATCGAAGCCGGTGAATGGTATCACGTTGCAGCAACTTATGACGAAGATGCCCGTATCGTACGCATCATTGTCAATGGCAAAACACAGAGTGAAGGGACAGAAATGGGCGCGACGACTCCGGAACTTATCAACCTTGCAAAACGTGCATATTACAATCTCTTTGAGCAAAATCCCGATAATGAGGAGTACAAGAAGGCTTATGCCGGTTGGGGCGATGCTCGGCAGTTGTTCATTGGTAAATCTTATGATGATACCCGCCAACTAAACGGCGAAGTTGCCGAAGTGCGCATCTGGTCGGTTGCGCGGACTGAGGAGCAGATCCGAGAGAATATGTATGATATAGCTGACCCCGAAAACGAGCCGACCCTTTTGGGTTACTGGAAGTTTGACGAGGGCGAAGGCAATATAATCTATGACCGCACAGGAAACGGCAACGACGCCGTGGCCGCCTTCGATCTCGAATGGCCGGAAGGAGTCGAAATTCCACAAATAAACATTGAAAAATAAAAAAATCGATCATTATGTTGGATAATAATAAAATATTGCATATATTTAGGTGCAGTTTAGTAGGCATTACAGCCCCCCTTTTATTATATGCCTGCGAAACAGATGTGATTAGAAGCGAGGCTGGAGAACTTCCGGATGCGGAAGAAATCAACCAGACCTTTGGTACACTACGAAGCGACAGGTCTTTAGCTAATCATATCGCCATTGGACTGACAGAAGGAAACGGGACAAATAGTGATAGAATTTACTACACACTCTCGCAGCCTGCAAATCAGTCATTATCTCTCACAGCTACCATCGATCCAGAACTGGTCGATTCGTACAATCAAATTTACGGAACGAATTTTAGCATGCTTCCCGCAGGCAATGTTTCTGTCGCCGAAAACGGGATACTGAAAATTGCCCTCGGAGCTATTAAATCCGGTTCTTTGAAAATTGACTTCAAAGCCGACGGTCTCGCCCCTGGAAATTATCTGCTGCCTATAAGAATATCTGAAGCAGGCAAGGATTTTTCCGAAGAGCAGAAACAGCAACTTTTCTATGGGGTTTCGGTACGTAAACTGGATCTAATCGACAATCCTCTCGATACGGATAATATCGCTGTTTTCTATCTTAATACAGATGATTACCAACCACTTTTGGCAGACATTTTCGCAGTTGAAAAGCAAGACGGAAATACATTCGAAAGAATCTGGAAACGGACCATCGGCAATATCGTCAATCTGCGTATCGTTCAAATCGGATACGATGCCGCGACGGATGGGGCCAAGTTGTTGTTGAATTCCAATATCCGCTATGTCCTGGAACATGCTGACAAGTATATCCGTCCTTTGCAAGACAAGGGCCGCAAGGTATGTCTCTGCATCGAGGCCAGAGATATCGGTTTCTGCCACCTTACAGATGCCCAGATCGCGGATTTCGTAGCACAAATAAAAGATGTCGTGGAGAAGTTCGGCATCGACGGTATCAACCTCTGGGATCGGTATTCGGGATACGGGAAAAATGGAATGCTGGCAATGAATACGACTTCCTACCCGAAGCTCATCAAGACCCTGCGTGAAACGCTGGGACAAGACAGGATGCTGACAGTGGTAGACCACATGGAGCCGACGGAGTATTTTTGGGATACGGAGGCGACGGGCGGAATCGCCGTCGGGGACTACATTGACTATGCTTGGAGCGGATACATGCGCGAGGATGAAGATGTACAACTCCTCGACCCGTGGCTTGATCCCAATGAAGCGATGGGCATGGGGATAACGCTGTTAGACCGAAAACCGTTCGCTGGACTCGACGCAACCCGGTACGGTAATTTCGTAATTCCGTGGTATCCGGAAGATAGCCCATTCACGACAGACCTCATTGGAGTCATGAATGTAATGATGTGGCGAATGAGCGGATATCGGAAAAGCAATCTTGTCGTATATGCAGATTTGATATCCTATTTACAGAATGACTACGAAGAATCTATTGGCAATACTCTTCTATATGTTTACAACTGCATTGTAGATGATATGATGGATATGGAAACGGGAGAAGTCATCAATAGTTATAGCTTTTGCACTACTGACAGTGAATTATCAGCCGGGTGGAAATATAATTTTTTAACGAAAGATTGGTAATATGCAAACTTAACATACACGGACAACCATCGTCCTAACCCATTAAATCTCACTAACATGAAAAAGAATCTTTTAACTCTTGCGACTTTGTTGTTTGCTGCTGGCGCTCTTCTGACTGCCTGCACTAACGACGTGACCGAGCCGACGGTCGTTCCCGATGAGGCCCAGGCCCAGCCCGAAACCCGCGCTTTTGGCGACAAATCGCCAATCGTCGTAACCTATAACGAATGTAATGATTGTGACCCGCGCAATGTGCTGAACTACAAGATCGGAGACGACCTGTTTAGCGATCTTGAAATTTGCTTCGCGGCCAACATTCATGTTGACGCCGATGGAGACCCCTGTCTGTTTCTTAACGACAATGTGTATCACATTTTGTCTAATGTCGAGAAATACATCAGGCCCGTCCAAGAAGCTGGTACAAAGGTGTCACTCGGACTTCTTCCCGACCACAAAGGGAAAGGATTCTCGAACCTCACTCCGGAGGAAGCCACGCTTTTGGCCAATATTGTGGCGTATACTGTAAATGAATACGGATTCGATGGAGTTGATATTGATGATGAGTATGCAAAGTATGGAACGAATGGATTCCCCGACTACAACACGACGTCGTTAAGCAACTTTATCAATGCACTTCGTGCTGCTATGCCCGCTGGGAAGCTGATCACCGTTTTCGACTATGTAAAGGATACCGGGAATGTATCGTACATTAATTCAACTGCGCTTGCAAATCTGGACTATGCGTGGTACCCGTTTTTCGGCGCAAGTTCTTTCGGGACATCGAATATTTCTGGAATGCCATCAAGCAAATGGTCTCCTCAAGCTATTAATCTGAATACAACCTACAATGCCTTAACATTGCCGCTAATCCAAAACAATTCAAAGAAAGCTAAGGATGGCAACTACGCTGCAATGATGACCTACGATTTGCGTCCTTCGTCTGAGCGTAGCGGCACTCTGAATGTTTTCCAACGGATGGCTACCGGAGCCGGTTTTGGCACAGTTACGAAGACCGGGAATGATTATCTGAAGGATTGGACCTCAGGTGGCGCTACTCGGACCATTACTAAAAATGACATCAACTAACCAAATTCGGACGATGGTTGTTCTGTGTATGTAAGCACGATTGCGACGTGCGAAGGGCTGTCTAAAGTATTAGACAGCCCTCCTTATTTAATCATTTTCGTATCAGTAATTATTGAAGCAATTTCTACCCTTAATCTATGGACACTGAATTTATATCGACAGCCAGTCCTGCAGGAATTAGGCCGCGATAGTCAATGCGTAGTAGGTGAAACAGGTCGATAATGCTAATCCAGCTCGATTGTGTGCATCCGCTTCTCATATACAAGAGGCCACAATCATCATATTCAAACAACTTCGAGATTTCACGTATTTTGTCCATTAACACGAAGGGCTTTCCATCGTTATAATTTTTATCCGTGATTTCCTTGTTCAAATCAGATATTGGGTGAAGGGCTGGTCTATATCCAGCAAGTGCAATTCCATTTTTAACAATAAAATCCAAGTCAATCCAGCAAATTGCTCCAGTAGGATGCTGCCCCAAGAGTGGATATTCAAGATACCCTGAAATGTCTGTCAGTGTCAGTTTACGTTCCATAGTTAGTGATAATTATTTTGTTATTATTCTTGATTACGACACTCGTATAAATCCGGATTACCATTATTCTTCGGCTTTTCTCAACCGCCATGCAACAGCATACCCTTTTTTGATATAGGGATATACCCAATTACAGACATGGTCCCCTACAATATCCCTAATCGTCCCGTCAGAGAACAGCACATCGACAAGCCCAGTTGTTGGCACCGGTTTCGACGTCGGCTCCCAACCGGCCAAAAATCGTTGACGCTCATCGGCTCGCGCCCGATCAATAGCCAAATAGGCAGTTGAAGCATCGACCATTCTATCCCCATTATTCATTGTGACAGCTTCGTTATCGATGATTTGATGTGCATTATCTTTACTCATATCAATTAAAATCAAACCATTTCCACAATTAAACGCCACTCACTCCAGCCCTCATGCTTTTCCAAAATTCTAAGCTGAGACCTTTACGAATGCGTTTGAACTACTTCTCCACATTGTTCCAGCATGTGAGTATAAAGATAGCATTTTATTGGTAAGTTACGCACTCTACTTGCCTTTTAATAAAAGCGTATCTCCAATTTGTTTTATCGTGCTTGCAGGTATATCGTATTCCTTGGCCAGGAGATTCCACTGACTGACGGCATCGACCACTTGCCCGATGATTTCTTTTGGGCGCTTGATATTCATTTTTTCAGCCACAGAGAGTAAATCGCCTGTACCTATATCATCCCATTTGTTATTGACCGACATCTGATGCTGCGAGGTCCATTCCCCTTTGGGATTATAGGCCCACGATACGTCATAGGCGGGAGAGAGAGCCCATGCGCCGTCTTTGTCCATCAGGAAGGAGATGTTTTTGGTATGATCGTCCTGGTTCCGGGCCACGACGTTGAACACCATGCGGCGGAACATCTGCTCGGCCTGCGTATAGGGAAGCCGCAGCTGGCGCATTATCTGGAACGCCTGCTCGTAAGAATAGGCACGGGACATCTTATAGTCGAAATGCGCAATACCGCAGAGGGTTTGCATGTGTATCTTCTCATTGCCGTTTCGGCGGTCGAAACGTTTGGTCATAAAATGGGCACGCCCATTTTCCGGAAGCAACCGGCACTCCGTCATCTCAATTCCGGCTTTCAAGGCCATGAGGTAATAGACATATTCGATCTGCCCGAAATGTTTGGGGTCCCCAAGATCCGCATTGGTCACGCCGTCGAGTTTCAATAACCAGTGTTCGAATCCTTTCGGAGCGTTGATTTGCCCAGAACGGACTTCTCCCGTTTTGTCATTATAAGCGATAACCGCTTTCGCCCGCTGTCCTCCTGCCGAGGTGCCGACTTTAATGATATTAGCAAGAGCTTCACGGGTATCGGCCAGAATGTTCGTATCGAGTCCGGCTTTTTGATTCAGGACTTCCCGGGCAACACTGACCAAGGAGTCGATCTCGATTTTCGCACCCTTTTCCAGGAAGTTATCTTGGGCGGGAACAAACTCCAAGGCCCCCATGCTGCGTTTCCCCTGATAGCATAGCCGTTCAACGGGATTGGCGAAGCTCCGCCCTACCGTGACAAGCCACCGGTCCAGAAGTGCCTTACCGTAGGCATCTGGCAAAGCATCAGCCAATAAGCCCGGCAAGCCGAGAAACGTATCCCGAGAAAGGCTGCCGAACGAGTAGATCCGATGCGGTGTAACGGGCATTTGGATCGGCGCCAACTCCCAACCTTTGGCCGTAAATGCAGGATCGTATTCAAAGGAAGCGATCTGGGTCTCTTCGTTCCAAAGGGCAGCACCTGCAAATTCGCCCCAGATATAAACTTTCGCCAAATTTACCATTGTTCTTCCACTTCAGCAGGTTTTCTTTTCGATGTTACACGGATTCTTTTCTTTCGCTCCTCCACCATTTTTGCATAGGCTATGGGGCTTATCTGCGGCTCCTGGAAAAAAGGTTCCAAAAGCTCCAGGCGTTTCAAGGCCCGAAGCACTTGTGTCAGCGTCAGCAGGGAGGTATTGTGGCCGTTTTCGATCGTACTGATAGCAAAAGCCGACACCCCGGCCGCTGCCGACAATTGTTTTTGAGTTACATTTTGCTCGACACGTACCTCCTTGATCTTTTCTCCGATCCGCTTGAGAATTGCGGAATCGCTTAATGCATACCTATCCATAACAATAATATTAGATATATACAATCTTACACCACAAATATACCACTTATATTTGATATATCAAATGCATTACAGCCACAAATTACGGAATATGTTCAGGGAAGAAGATTAGCAAGCTCTTATTTTCCATCAAGATTACGATCACGGGTACTACTCTTTAACACAGCGAACGCTCATTCCGTGTCTTGTTGTTTTCCCTGTATGCGAGATTGATTGAGAACCCATCATGGTTCCCCCGCCATTATGATACCCCGTCATATATCCCGATGCCCAATAATTACCCTCTGTCCCAACACTAAAAAGTTCGCCATTTTTACGTTTATAACTTTGGGGTGGATATGGAAGGCGAAATCCGCCACAGGGGAAAGATACAATCTTTGAGGTGTTCGTTCCTTTTCCATCAACAAAAAATTGCCATCCACAGTTGAACGTTGAGTATGTATAGTAGTTGGATACATAGCGGTCTGAAGTTCCGCCCGTTTGCTGGCTGGCCCAAAAATTCTGATTCTTGGATGTTATCAACAGGAAATCGGGCGACGGAACTTTATATCCTTTAGGGCATGGATCATACACGGTCTTTGTATTGGGATGCTCCTCCTCCATGGTTCGGCTGTCCCACTCTTTCTCATCACCCCACAGGCTGTGATAGGTATCATCATTCTCGTCGAACCAATCATGCGCAAAATCTTTATCACAATAGAATGTGTCCGGATTGTGCGTCACCTCCTCGATCGTTCTCACCGTGCCGGTTCTGTCAATAATGATATTTTTAAGCCCTCCATTCGAGGTGTACATTGGAGCATCCGTTGTGCCGGTTGTTGCATCTGCCCCGACGAAAGGATCCTTTCGACCCCACTGATACATCAGCCCATAAGACGTCTGTAAACCCAGGGAGGAGGAGGTAGCTCCAAGATTTCTATCCATCACGGTATAGGATCGGCCATACTTATTGGGCGCAATATCGCACACTCTCGGCTGCTCGGTACACCAGACGTGGAAGCTCCACAGAAGTTCATCAGGTCGGCCATAAATCGCAATCACAGCATTGCCCCTGCTCCCTGAGGTATTCACCGTCACCGTCGTACCATTGAGAGTCACCGATTTGATTAGGTCCTTGGTATCCTGCCACAGAATCCATGCCTTGTGAGGTTTATATTCATCGCCAGCATAAATTCCCGTATAGCGGTGTCGTAGACTCTTCGAAGTACGATAAGGCGTTACATCGATCGTGACCTGCGTTCCGGTGCAGATATAACTATTGGCTTCGCCATAGTAGAGGCCCTCGTACACCCGAACACGGTTGTCAATCTCGTTATCTCCGTTAATCGTAAGATTCATAGAGTATTTTGTACCCTTTCTGACATTAAAGCTGGAGGTATTATTTTCTCCCATGTACACGATATACTCCACCAGTTTCCCAGGTCCATCTGCCAGGATCCGCATGTAGGAAGCTCATGCCGGGGCATTAGCCGATGTTTTATCCTTCTGGTCCGTGATGCTTGCAACTTCACCCTGGCAGTTCTCCAACATGTAGTACACGTCAGAATAGCTCGTCCCGTTACTGATATCTATAGGAACATCGTCATAATAGTTACTCTCGCTCGTCGATGGTCCCCTGGTACCATATAGATATGAGGTGTTAGGTACATTGCAGAATTGCACGGATCGCAGTTTTATCGACGATTCCACAGCTGAATCCACGGAAATGGTATAGGCGATTTTCGCGGCGGCCCGCTTCAGTTCTATTGCCGGCAATTGCGTGTCACCTAAAATATTGACCTTTGCGTCCGCTGTCATCGGCAGGTCCTTAATCATATTTGCCGAGGAATATCTGTATTCTACGAGTTCCTTTTTCGTCATACGTCCCATATCTTTATGAACGTTGGCCGTAACTGAGATCGAATAGGTTCCCGGCAGGACTTCGAACACCAGGTTTTGTACATACTCCGGATAGTAGAAATGGTAATCCTCTCGTGTTCCAAACAAATGGATATTGACATCACCTATTAAATTCTCATCGATGGCTCGTGTCCCCTTCTCGTTGACTTTAAGTTTCATCTCGACCCTGACAGGTGTTCGCTCGAGTTTCGGCATCACCGTCGAATCGGGATCATTATCGTCACATCCCGTAAATAGTGAGACGGTGGCTACAAACAGCATTATGCATAATAAGTTTTTCATAAAATCTTATTTAAATATTTATATTGTTATTCATAAGTCTTTGCATTTCGTTTTTAATTTTTCACACACCGAACATTATCACCAGTCATAAGATTGGCTGTGGGCACAATTTTTATCTCCCAGAAATTATATCCAATGAAATAGGCATTGAAGTCTTTCCTGCAGCTCGCGGTCCAAATGCTCCCGGTGGTTTCTGGCATTACAACCTGCCATGTCGACGACAATGCACTGCGGGAACCGCCTGACGGGAAATTTATAATCTTCGATCTATCGGTCCCCGTCCCATCATAATATAGTGCCCAGCCGGCATTGTAGGCCGAAGCTGTGAAGTAATCTTCCGACTTAGTACTTGTCAGGGCACCATGTCTATTTGCGATTCTTAAGATCTCATATGGAGCAACTCTATATCCTGCCGGACAGGGATCATAGACTGTTTTGACCGGGGCAGAAGCATCATCGATGCAGTGCCCCCACAAGCGCATAAAAGATTCTTCGGAATTAAACCACGTATACATGCCGGTGTAGAAAATCCGCGGGGTTTTCGTGATATCATCCAAGCTGAGTCCGGAACTCTTTGGCGCGATTTGAAAGTGGAGTTCCCGGCCGTCAATGTCGTACACCGTTGCATCTTCTGAAGATTGTGCATCAACGGCTCCGATGAAGGGGTCCTTCCGCCCCCACTGGTAATAAAGTCCATAGGAGGAATGTTGTCCGAGCGCCGTCGTGGTGGCTCCCAGATTCCGATCCATAACAGAGTAGGTCTTTCCCAGAGCATCTTCGGCAAACCTATAGTTTTGAGGTTGCTCCGTACACCACACATGAAAGCTCCAGAGCAACTCTCCGGCACTACTATATATGCCTATCACGGCATTTCCCTTCGTTCCCGATGTCGTTACGGTCAAGGTGTTATTACTGATCCCTACTGTCCTGATAAGGTTTCGGGTATCCTGCCACAGCAAAGCAGCTCTCGTTGCCTCATACTCCGCGCCGGCATAAATACCAGTATAGGCATACGTCAAATTCTTCGATGTCCTGTACGGAGTGACATCAAAAACCACTTTTCGACCCGAGCAAATATGACTATTTGCTGTCCCATAATAGATGCCCTCGTAAACCCGGACTCGGTTATCTATCTCATTTTCACCCTTTATAACAAGATTTAGATGATGATGGGTATTCTTACGGATGTCAAAGTTCGAGGTGTTATTTTCTCCCAGGTAGACGATATACTCCACTATCTTTTCAGGTCCATCTGCCAGGATCCGCATGTAGGAAGCTCATGCCGGAGCATTAACAGATGTTTTATCCATCTGGTCAATGATGCTTGGCACCTCGCCCTGACAGTTCTCCAGCAGGTAGTGTACGCCTGCAAATGACCTCTCATCATCGATAGAGATAGCTTCATCGTGATAATAGTCGTTTTTGTCCAATGAAGATTCTCCGGTTCCGAACAGCTGAGATGATATGGGGACATTGCAGAATTGCACGGATCGGAGTTTGATCGTCCCGGCTACTGCATCATCAACTCTTATAGAGTAAGAGATTTTCGCCGCCGCCCTTGTTACTTCTAAAGGCGGTAGCGACATGCTGCTGAGGATATTTACATTTAGACTTGCCGTCATCGGGATATCTTCGGTCATCGTCTCTACGAAATATTGATAATCCATCAGAGACTTTTTCGTCATGGCTCCAAGATCGTGATGCACATTGGTCACTACATAGATCGCGTAGGCTTCAGGTTGCACTTCAAAAATATACGCCGGCGCCGGATCTGGGTAAAAGAAATGATAATTAGATTTGGTGCCGAACAAAAAGATGTTAACGTCTTTGAGTGAATTCTCATCGACAGCTCGGGATTCCATTTTCTCAGTTTTCGGCTTCACTTCGACTTTCACGGATACTGTTCTCCGAGCAGAATTCCAAGACTCTGCCGAGTAGCTACAGCAGGTACACATGGCCACCGCAGCAATCAATAAAGCCGCAATTACAATTTTCAAATTCTTTTTCATATAATGAACTTGTTTTTCTAAACTCTACCTGGGAATTATCACTTTTTTCCGAGCACGCGGCCTATATTCTCGCCAATATTTTTCGGCTTTATGAAATCCTATTCATTGTCCTTTATCGTCGCAGCCTCTGCCGGCCAATTCATCTTTGGCCAACAGAGAGGGGTCGATCGTGCCCTTTGCAATATCGATTAGCAAGGCTGTAGGCGTCAGGCTGAACATATATTGCGGGTTCAGTTCGTCCGGTAATTCTTGTTTCTTTTTCTCCATAGGTATAGATTTAATGTCCCGTTTCAATGTCATCTTCCCCGGGTTGGGGGTCCCACGGCTGGGGATCTATCGCAGGCTCCGCCTCCGGACCCGGAGTTATTTCGGTATCGACATGCTCATAGAGTACGCATCCTGTAAATGACATTGAGGCACACAATGCGACCAGCAGCAGCAGCAGACGACATGGTATCTTCTTCATAAGCTTTATTATTTTATCAGTTGGTTTATTTCGGGATCCAGATCGGCCCGATATTCCATATTTGGATCGATGCGCACGGCCTCCGCGTAATGCTTCCGGGCCGCGGGCCATCGTTTCATTCGGGCGCATGCGATAGCTTGCAGATACTCCCGGATTGCGGAGGATGGTTCCCGACAGAGTATTTCGTATGCATGCTCGTCGTATCCCAGAGACAACAGAGCTATAGCAGTATTCCGATCGTCGTATGACTTGAGTACACGCAGGGCTTCCGTGTATCGTCTCTCTTCCAGCAGGCACCGGCCTCTAAGATATGTCGTGTCAATTTCGGTTGTGTGGACCGTATCGCGCACCATTCCGACACGCCGGAGGTAGTATTTGAAATCTACAGACCGCAATAGCGGATAGAGTGTTCGCTTCATATAGGCATAGTCGCCTTTGAAACGCTGATGCACAAGGTGTTCACGTCGCTCGGGATCATGCTCGGCAGCGATCAGTTTCAGGATTTCTCCGGAGTGTCTGATCCGGGGATTGTCCTTGATTAATTCCCCGAGCCGCGTCCAATCTTCCCCTACTGGCCGTATGGTTATCAGCGTATCGAGACCTGCATCCGGGAATTCATCTGCAAGATATTTCGATAGAGCCTGTGCCCGCCGGGACGCTAAGAGTAAGTTTTTCGCGGAATTTCCTTCAGGAGATGCCGAGGCGGAAAGAATAATACTGTCGATGTGATATTCATGTTGACAGACAAGTTGTTCCATCAACTTTTTTATACGCGATAGTTGCCCGGCATTATTGCCGAGGGTATCGATGATGCCAGCTTTCCCAAGTTGGAAGGACAGGTAGTTCCGATCCTTGATCTGAGCATATTTTTCGACGACGCGAACAACATAGCGGGTCGTAGTATCGGCAAAATTCAACATGGACGATATATTGTAAACCAAAGTGTCGGACGGCGGCATGATATAGGAACTCCCATCCAGTCCCTGAACGCTCCCTTCAAGGGTTATCGTCATACGCTTGCCCACCTCTGCCGTAGGTACTTCCTGGGTATAGAAATAGGAGATATCATTCCGGCCGACATGTACAGAGTCGAGTCTGACATCTTCGGGATATGGGAAACGCACGAAACGGTCGAAGGCTCGTTCTGCGCGGATACTGTCGGGATTAAAGACATCGAGATAGCGGTTATACTGCCAATAATCGCGTTGCTGAACTTTGTTAAATAGCACTCCACGTATTGATACCTCGTCCAAGGCTTTTCGTTCGCCCCGGTTATGAAGGATTGGTGTTACAATGATATTCCTGCAGGAACCCTGAATCGCTTTCGGAAGGGTGATCACGAAGTCCACATCAACGCGGCCCATGCGCTCCGGCAGCGTTCTTGACCGGGACACAACGATAACTTCTTCAAGTTGCACCTGCATCACCCGCTCGCCGTTCTCGAGCGTATCCGTGGGAAGCAAGTAGCCGGCGGGTCCCCCATCGGGACGTTCAACCTTAACATAGGCCGGGTGATTGTCCTGCATATGTTGCTGGCGCTGCATTTTTGTCGAATGCAATAACTGCGCTTGTGAGTGTCGATGTGCCAGTCCGCCGGTTACAGAACAC
>ULTC01001509.1_pt1 | contig 14481 bp, 10 predicted proteins | sample 1957091 | NCBI WGS metagenome assembly ULTC01 (sample SAMEA4835720, study PRJEB28245) | human gut metagenome | biome: gut microbiome; material: fecal sample | place: Denmark | collected 2008 | reverse complement strand
TGTTTTGCGGCGCGGTGATAAGTTTTTCGAGCGGCGTCATAAACTCTTTCACTTTGAGAGAGGGCGACATACGGCTGACTCTGTAATCGCGGCTCGTCACCATACCCAAAAGTTTGCCGCTTGACGTTCCGTCGTCGGTGATGGGAATCGTGTTGTGACCCTTTTGCGCAACGAGATTAAGCACGTCTGCAAGCGTATTTTCGGGGGTAAGGTTGCTGTCCGACACGACGAAGCCTGCCTTGTACGCCTTCACTTTTCTGACCATTTCCGCTTCGCTCTCTATGGATTGCGAGCCGAATATAAAAGAAATCCCGCCTTCTCTTGCCAAAGCGATTGCGAGCGTGTCGTTGCTCACCGATTGCATAATGGCAGAAGTCATCGGGATATTAAGGGATATTTGAGGTTGCTCACCCTTTTTGAATTTGACGAGAGGCGTTTTCAAACTCACGTTTGCAGGAATGCAATTCTCGTCCGTGTATCCGGGAATGAGCAGATACTCGTTGAAAGTTCTCGACGGTTGATTGTAATAAGTAGCCATAAGCCCCTGTCCTTTACTCGAAACGGATAATCCGTTTGAGATTAATAAATTTTTACCATTATATCACGAAAACGAAATAAAGCAACTTAATAACGGGTTATAGAATGATTAATTTAATATAAATCAATAGTGTAAATAAAATTCAAATATTCCGCAACTGCACACCTGTATGCAATTTCACTTGCGCACAGCGCAAATTTCACTGTGTCGCAGACACAATTTAAAGCACGCTTTGCGTGCATATCACTGCGCCATAGGCACAAATTCCTTGCGTCTATGGCGCAAAAATATCTTGTAAATAGCCTGCGCTATATTGTATACTGTTTTATATTAAAAACCGCAAAAGGATTGCTATGAAGAAAATATTACGCATAGATCTCGAATACGACTGGGTTTTGTCGCGAATAGACGACGCGAAATATCCCGTCGAAGTCCTCAAAGACAAGTTCGTCAAAGGCAAAGTCGAAAGAGTGAGCGACTCATATCTGCACCTCACCTTGTCCGTAGACGAAAGCGACTATGAGAAACTCAAAAACAAAATCACCTCGTTTTTTGCATACAAGTACGGCAAAACGAGCGTTTACGCATTGAATTTTTCGGACGAAGAACCCGCCGCAGAGGAAGAAACCGAACAAAAAAAGGAAGATTCGGAAGAATTTACCCTTGACGACACACTCGGACTCGTAAATATTCTCGTCGGCGCAAAGGAATACAAATCGCTGATAAAAGAACTCGTTTCGATTGCGCCCGAAATGCAGAAAAACGACTCGCAAGACGTATTTATGTCGCAAAGTTATCTGTTTTCGATAGGCGACGGTTGCGGACTTTCCACCTATCTTGCCATACATGCGAGAATCGTAAGCGGATTGTCGCTTGCAAAGGTATCGACAAAATCCCCCGTTCTCGAAGTCGCGCTCGACTTAACGGACAAACCCAAAGAAGATTTGAGCGCGGCAAGCGAGGCTTTAAGCAAATTCGAGGACGACGACGCGCACGTCGTTTGCTTCGACATAAGCAAGTGGATTGACAAGACGGATTCCGAGGACTTCAAAAAGTTCCTCAAAGAAGCGCAAAAAGCGAGCAAAAAACACGTTATCGTTTTCAGAGTACCGTTCGTGGACAAGGACGTACTCGGCAAGGTGGAAACTTCTCTCAAAGACGTTGCCTACATCAAAACTTTGGCTTTTCCGCCCTTCGACAATGCTGAAACGAAGGAAATCGCAAAGCGCGACTTTGAAAAATACGGTATGACCGTGTCGCAAAACGCGTGGGAATACGTCTTCAAGCGCATAGCCGAGGAAAAGAGCGACGGCAAGTTCTACGGACTCAACACGATAAAAAAGGTAGTCAAAGAGATTGTGTACAAAAAGTACGTTTCCGTCGCAAACGGCGCAAAGAACGCAACGCTTATAGGCGTAAACGACGCAAAGAAAGTTTGCGCAACGTTCGACGATAATTCGGAAGGTATGGCGCAACTCGACAAACTCGTGGGTTGCGAAAAAATCAAGGCGAAAATTCAAGAAATCCTTGCTCAAATCGAGTTGTCCAAAGCCGAAAACGGTCCTGACCGTCCGTGTTTGCATATGCGATTCGTGGGAAACCCCGGCACGGGCAAAACCACCGTCGCGCGCATACTCGGCAAGATTCTCAAAGAAAAAGGCGTGCTTCGCATAGGCAATCTGTACGAATACAAAGGCAGGGATTTCTGCGGACAATACATAGGCGAAACCGCGCCCAAAACGTCGGGTATGTGCCGCGACGCATACGGCTCGGTACTTTTCATAGACGAAGCGTACTCGCTCTATCGCGGCGACGGCAACGTCAAGGACTACGGCGTAGAGGCAATCGACACCCTCATATCCGAAATGGAAAACCACAAAAACGACCTCGTCGTCATTATGGCAGGCTACACCGACGATATGGAAACGCTTATGCAAGCGAACCGCGGCTTGAAAAGCAGGATGCCCTACACAATCGAGTTTCCGAACTTCACTCGCGAGCAACTTTTCGAGATATACGAGTCTATGGCGACGAGCAAATTTAAGGTTGCGAACGACCTTTATCCTGCCGTAAAAGAGTACTTTTTAGGCTTGTCCGACGAGACTATAAACTCAAAGAATTTCAGCAACGCGCGCTTTGTGCGCAATCTGTTTGAAAGGACGTGGGCAAAGGCGGCTATGCGTAGTCAACTCGAAGGACAAAAATCCGTCACGCTCTGCGCAAACGACTTCAAAAACGCCGCAAGCGAAAAGGATTTCGCTTTCAACGTCGAAAAGAAAATAAAACTCGGTTTCTAAATTATGCGCGATATAAAAACTCGTTTCAATCAAAAAAAACTTGCCAAAACCGTCTTTAAGAATCTGTGCGAAGTCATAGGCGAAAACGGCGCAAAATACACCGCAAACAAAAAGAGTTTGTCGCTGACTTGTCTTATGCGAGGCGAGCATACCCTCGTTGCGCTCGACACCACAGTAAACGCAACCGAGATGATAGTTCTTGCCCTCTCGCCCCTACTTTTCACCGTTCCAAAAGAAAAGCGCGACGTATTTGCCGTTGCGGTGAGTTTCGTCAATGCCTACCTTCCCGACGGACATTTCGATTTCGATTATCAGACGGGCGAGGTAAATTTCAGAATGATATTAAGTTTCGCAAACAGCCTAATCGACAAGCAAGCGTTGCGCTATCTCGCCTCGACTATACTCAAAACCGTTGACGGCAACGACCAAAAATTGCAATCCGTCGCAAACGGCAACTCGTCCGTCGAGGAAATCGCCGCGCTTTTGCGCTGAGGGTGAACTATGGAAAACTCTGCTCTTGCAAAAAACGTATACGATATGATTATCTCGACTTTGGAAAGTCAGGATTTCAACTTTCAAAAATCCGACGAGGATATGAGAGTCGCGTTTCAAATCGAAACGGACAATCTGCCCGTCGTAATTTCCGTCGTCACGGACGTTGAAAGACAACTTATACGAATCGTCGCGGGCTATTCGATAGTCTTTCCAGAGGACAAGCGCGTTGACGGCGCAATCGCCGCTTGCGTGACGAATCGCAATCTCGTCGCAGGCGGTTTCGACTACGATTACGAATCGGGTGAAATCGTTTTTCGAATCTCGTCGAGTTTTGCAGGAAGCGTCATATCCCCCGACGCGTTTATGTATCTCGTACGCCGCGCCTACCGCACCTGCCTCGCCTACGACCAAAAACTCGACAATCTCGCCAAAGGTCAACTCACCCTCGCCGCCTACCTCTATATGTTCGAGGACGACTGACGACTTTTGCAAACAAAATTATGCTTTTCGGAAGCGATTCTTATAGCAACAAAATGCGGTGTATGAAAGATTGTGTTTTCACTTCAAAATAATAGCATTATTGATATTTTACACAAAAAAAATCCAAGAAAATAAAAAACCAATCCGTCATCGGTGCGGATTGGTAAAATGTGGTGGAGACAATAAGACTCGCCAATCAGCAAGCGTGAGTGCTTGCACTCGGAAGCGTAGCGTGCAATATGACCATTGGTCATAACCGCGCCTTTCGGCGTGGTGGCGGTATTGTATACCGCCAAGTTCGAGTTTTATTGTCTACAACAAAGCAAAAACCCTACTAAACAGTAGGGTTTTCAAGGTTCTGGTGGGAGTGAGGATGGCATAAAAGAATATGTCTATTATGCTATTTTTTTAGATTAAAGAGGTTACGCACAAATTTTGTGCGCAACCAAAATGTATAGCATTTTGGAATACGCTCCGAGTTTTATTTGCCTTTCGGCGTGGCGGTTTAGCACAGAGAAAAGCCTATGTCAACGGCAAAATTATTGCTTGTTCGATATAGGCTGTTTTGTTGTAAAACGCAATAATTTACGCTGGTCGTTGACATAGGCATCTCGTGATTTGAAGTGATATGTTTTTGAGTTTTCTCGGTGCTGCGCCGTCTTGTTGCCGAAAGGCAAATAAAACTCGGAGCGTATTGAAAATGAAAAAACATATCGAAAATTATGACTTTTTCAAAGAAACAATCTCGGAAAATAATGTTCTTGCAACGGCGGAACAGTTGGCGATGTATTAAGCACGATTCCTTATCGGTTATATGGGCGTCAAAATGCAAAAGATGTATGCAGAGCTATGCGTTGATATAAAGCGAAAAATGACATTATGTCTCATGGAAGAATAAACTTTAGACATTGCAGTCTGAAAATCTTTCTTCACTAAAAAATCGTTTCGAGCTTCTAAATATACATGCAGATAGTTTTGTTTTCCCGTTTTCTTCGTACTCGGCGGCAAGGCTAAACAAATTAACTTCTTTTTTTATCTTAAAAAACAACTCAACTTTCTTTTTGTCGTTATATGAGTTACCGATCAAGTCGGAAACTCTCGAATACACAATGAAAGGATTGTTTAGTTGTTCTTTGTTTCTAGACGATTTATAAACCTTTTTCAGTGCATCCTTAAAATTCATCGGCTAATTATACAGCGCTTTGGTTACTACCCCTTATAGTTTCTTTTGCTTGTCATCGACTTCAATATCATCGAACAATACACATCATCACCTGTCCCTATTTGTGTCCCGATTTTCTCAATAACTCCATCTATCTCGTTGTACTCTTCATTCAAAAGTTTTAGCGAAATAGGTTTTGCAAACGATTTTACAAAATTAGGCATACTTTGATACGACATACTTCATCAATCGAGACTATATCGACCGTTTGCCAAAGTTCAGACACAGCGCATCTAAACCGTATCAAGGTTGCGTCATTTCAAGCATTTACCACTCTATCCTCAACTCAAAATACCGATGACGCTCGGCTTAAATATGACTGATGAGAAAAACGCAAACAGCCTTATACAAAGTTTGCAGAGATAGTTACGAACACAACGCTTTGCAACTCTCGAAACGAAGTGCATTTATCTGCATTATCGCTCATAGTCCGGCTGATTTGATCCGTGAAAGAGAAATGCTGCATCACTGCATCGAAAGAATGAACTACGGCCAGCACTTTGTCAGAGAAAAATCGCTCATCTTATTTATTCGAAATAAGCAGAAAACATATGCTCCGTTCGTAACAATCGCACACTCCTTAAAGAACAGGAAAATTCTAAGGCTAAGAAAATCACGACCATAGACCGATCGAACACGTGCTGCGTTACGCCAACAAACAGATAAGACAAATTGCCACATAGAAGGCATGAAAAATGACAAACTATTTCAGAATTACAGCGTATCACCCGACTAAAAACTTGTCGGTTATTATTGAATCGAACGGAATGTTCAAAAAGCTCTGACAGCTCTCCGCATACTTAGTTTCCAAAGGCTTCAAGACAATTGAAGTCGGAGGAGAAGACAAATTCGCTGAATAAAATATACCAAAGGTTGAACGCGATAACGTACACATTATCGTTCGCGCTTGCAAAAGCGATCAGCTCCCACAAAGAGAACAACAACATTGCAGTAGCAAACAAGTCTTAATCAATCCTGTAATTACAAAAGCCGGGAGATCTATAAAATCTCTCGGCTTCCATAAAACTATTATATAAACGTAACTTTTTCAGAGTAATTTGGCCTCTCAACAATAATAGAGGCATCTTGATTATTTATTATACTATCCAACAAATTTCTAAGATAAAATTTAATTTCTTTTCGAAAACGCTTAGGTTCCTCGATAAACACGGCATGTATGACACTAGACAGCTCTCCAAAGTATGCAAACCTTTCCTTTTTATCAGCTAGATACATTTTTAGCCATTTGTAAGCTTTGGAGTTGTGCAAATCAACTATATCACTAGAACCATCAGGAAAATCCTCGGGCATAAGGCATTCAATCGGTTCGTGATGCTGCTTTTTTTGCTCAATATTACATATCACATCAGAATCATTGACGTGCGAAATTATGTAATTATATAATCCATCGTCAAGTAAAACAGCATCCTTATAAAGGGTCATCACTTTTTTATATTGTTCATCATCCAACTTAAAATGGACAGAAGCCTCTTTATTACAGTTTTCAGCAGAACCTATACCTTTATTTGTGGCATTAGCTGAACCAAGAATACACTTTACTTTATCAAATATGTAAGTTTTTGCATGGATAGAATAATCTATATACATTGTCCAACCATGTTGCTTACAGAAATTGAAGATTTCCTTATCAGTTGCACCGCTTGCAATGTCAGAGGGTAAGAAACGAACTAATAATCTCTTCTTCACGTTTTCGTTGCATAGCCCATCTAAAAATATCAATGTAGATAACTTGCAAAAGCCACTAATTACGTTAAAATCTGATTGACAAGCCGGCACTTCAATTCTTAATGTTTCTTCTACTTCTCCAGAAATCAGAATGTTATCCATTTTTCTTATACTCCACTATATAATCCGATATGCGACGATTAATACTATACATTAACTTGTCCATTGCATCGCTATATTCATTATCAAGCTGCTTAATAGATTTAACAACTGCTATCAAGAACAATTCAAAAGAGACCTTATCTGTCTCGTCATCCATTATTTTTTTAACAAGCTGATTGTAAAAATCATGATTAGCATTCAATATAATTGACAATGTACCCGCATTAAGAGATTTATCAACAAATGAGTCAAATCTGCCCTTATTATGCACTATAACAACACGCACTTTAGAATCAATTAACTTTTGAATCTGTTCAGTGGACGGCTCATCGTTACCTTCTGCCTCTAACTGCTCTTTAGCTTGCTCTTCTTTTTCTTCGTCACTTATTGGCGTATCTAATAATAAAACCTCATTCTCGTCAACAATAGAGGATATAGTAGAAGAGGTACTAGGTGTCGGATCATCTTTTACCTCCGTTTCGGAGCGCAACGCTGAATTTCGTTTTACCATATTTTCAATTGTGCTCTTTATTTCATCATACAGCTGATGCCAGACAGTTTTTACTTCATCAACGCCGACATCTCTCATATCTTCTACAGAAAGAGGTTTCAAATCAACTGATTGCTTATTATTTGCCACACCAAATGCAGCATCCAAATCCGAATTGAAAGCAATTTCAACGCCCCACCATCTAACCTCGGGTTTATTGTAAATATCAAAGAAACCAAAAGAGTCAAATTGTATCTCACGGTTATTTCTTACAATTGAAATTCCTGTATTTTTAGCTAAAATACTATTACTACACCCATACGAAAGTGACCCCGGTTTTTTATCCGTTTTTAAGTATACAGGGGAATAATATTCCTTCTTAACGACAGAATAAGTTATTTGTACCTTCCCTTTTTTTCTTTCTCCATTTTCTTCGTATTCAATCTCCAGTTCTACAGATTCAGAAGCATTATTGTTGGGATTATAAACCTCAAACAAACAAGTATCATAGGCCGGGTCTACGCCATAAGGTTTGCTTTCATAATTGTTTTTAATAAAAACATCCAAATTGGAAGGAACACATTCAAGAGCATTCTTAGTTAAATAGAGAGGATCATTAGCGAGAATAATACTTTCCTCAGAGCTAATTAACTCAATCATATGTATATTTTTATTTCCAGATGCTAAAAATTTACGATATTTTCTTCCTAAATCTTTACTCATATGGTCGACACAGGTTTTCCATTTTTTATAGTCAACATGTGTGCATTTTGTCCAAACAACGAGAGTCCCATGTGAAGAAAAATCAAACTGGCGCTCTGCCGATTTCCAAGTTATAAACTTCTGATATTTTTGCGGAATAGACGCAAGTACAGGCTCGGAAATCTCATTCAAATTATTCTTCTTAATTTCTTCAACATCAAGATAAACTTTTTGGCAGTTCTTAATACCATCTTGCCAGGAATAGACCTCAACACGATTGCAGACAAAAATTGATGCTTGCGGAAGTCCAACGCCAAATCTACCTATGCCTTTTCTTTCTTGGTTCGTCGTATAACCAATTGTAAGGCATCTTTTAAGCGTTTCGTATCCCATACCCGTTCCATCATCGAGAAAAGCGAAGCTTACAATTCTTTTTTCTGAATTACCCGCTACATTTTGCTCGCCGATAATAAAGACATTTTGAGCATCAGCATCAAAACTATTATCAACAAGCTCTGCTACAGCGCTATCTGTACCCTTATATCCGGAATTTTTTAACGCATCTAAAAACATCGAAGCATTTACTATCTTGCTTCTTTCTGCCTGATTAATAGTATCCATATTTTACCTCCAATAACTATCGAAATGCGTAAACGCCTCACATTCGTTTGAAAATTGTTCTATATTATCTTGCAAATCGATCAATTTGCACTCTGCGTTACCACCCATTTTTATTCCCCGCAATCCTCTTCCAATCATCTGGCTGTACAGAATAACGGATTTCGTTGGTCTAGTAATGAAAACACATTTTATATTTGTAGAATCGAAGCCAGTTGTTAGAATTTCATAGTTTATTATGAAATTTACCTTTCCGCTCTTAAAATCTTGTATAGCTTCTCTTCTCTCGTATGTTCCCATATCTCCTATAACCAAAGAATTATCGATATTCAACATTCTTAGAAATGCTGATAGCATCTTTGCATGCTGAAGGGAACAAGCAAATACAATTGTCGGGATATTATTACGATGCAACTCTTGCAATTTTTCCACAATCAACATGTTTCGCGATTTGTTTAATCCAATTTCTTTCAACAGCGCATCACTATAGTCGTCACGCTTACCTAAATACTCCTTCTTAAGTTTTTCATACGTTGCAGAATCCAACTCAAACTTTAGTGGTTCTGCAATTATCCTAGACAAGTAATTATGTTCTTGAAAATACTTTATTGGATCTTTAGAGCCTTGATAATTTCGTGCTTCGTTAGGCGTTAACGATATGTTATTTATTCTGTCGACATCAATACCAATGAAGTGGTCAAAGTCGTTACGGAATAAAACATTTTGTCTACTAAACTCTGTTGTTCGCCCCGGTGTTGCAGTTAATCCAATAAACTTCTTACCGATAGCATTTTCGGTTAACATTAGTTTATCAATACACTCTTTATATTTTTTTGCACCGGACTTGTGAACTTCATCAAATACAATTAACGAGGCATTCTTTTGTATATCATCAAAAATTGGCTTTTTAACCTTCATTTGTAAGGCCTGAATTGATGTAAAGAAAATTCCATCATTAATTGCAGAAGGAAATTCCACCCAACTTTTATACACGTTAATGTTAAATAACGCCAAGTGTGACCATACTGAAATGAAAGTGTCATATGCTTGCTTCAGTAATTCATCTGAATGGGCTATCCAAATCACAGTTCCCTTACCTTTACTAATAAAGTTCAAGTAATGAGCTATGATATGCATTGTAGTTTTTGTCTTTCCCGTCCCTGTAGGCATATGAACCAAAATTTTATACAGGTGCTTGTCCTTATTTTCTAAATCATTGATTACCTGTTGTTTAATAATGTATTGATAATCAAACAATTCATAAAATTTACAACTATTACGTCCAATATTATCAACGGGTTCTTCTTTTGAATTTACAACAAATTCAAAATCTGTCAATCCAAAATATTCATGAATTAAAAATCTGTATGCAGGACAATCTTGATACTGAATCTTAGCTGCTATTTTAGCCATTTTTTCATGGTCTAACCCTTTATATTCCAAGCCAGCAACCTCAAGAAACTTTTGCAGAACCATTACATCCTCTAATGAGCAGAAGTATTTGTATCTAAAGATATCGTTTTTGAACAGACTTAATCCATTGACAGAAAGAATAATTTCAATCATATTATTCTTCGTCATCATATCTTTGTTAATAGACCACTCTAATAAAGAATCCTTAAGATCCCCCAAAAGCTCTTTAAGATATTCTTCGTCAAAATTCCGCATGGATTTTTTTAACATGTCTAAACTCATTGCAAAATCTCCTTAAGTGCTTTGATTAACAAATCAATTTCTTGAATCGTGTTGAAGATACCCAAACCAACCCTAATAGTTCCGTTATATTTAGTTGAATCAATAAAGTCGTGAATGAATGGCGCACAGTGGTATCCGGTTCTAACACATATACTATAGTCTTCACTTAGTATGTTTCCAACCTCATCCGAACTAAAACCGTCCACACTGAAACTCACAATCCCACAAGAGATATAATTCTTAGGCAAATATATGTGAACTCCTTGAATAGCTGAAAGATGTTCTATTAAATACTTGGTCAAACTCCTTTTTTTATCAGCAAAATTTTCCGTTTTTAAGTAGTCAATGCTTTTATTAAGTGCATATATAGCAACACTATTCAAACTACCAGCCTCATATCGAAACGGAAGAGTATCTGGCATTGAAAGATTTAATGAATCGGAACCCGTTCCGCCAACCTTATAAACAGACAGACTAACAGCTGACAGATTGATATATCCCGCAACGCCAAAGACAGAGTACAATGATTTATGCCCTGCAAATACAATTAGATCCACATTCGTTTTATTAATCGCAAATATACCTAAGCTTTGTGCACAGTCTAAAATAGTTACTGAATTATGCGCTTTTGCAAATGAAAAAATTTTTCCATAGGGTAATTCGTATCCAGTAACATTGCTAATATGGCTTATTACTGTTGCCTTAGGTTTTTTTAATATATATAAATCATGCAACTCATTCTCCTTTATATCCCACGTTTGTTTGTCAAACGGCATAACCTCAATAGAAACACCGATGTTATGCAAAGTTCTTAAAACAGCGTTATGTTCAAAGGGGGAAACAAATACACAATCACCATCATTAAGATTTAATCCATATAGAATATTATTCAAAGACTCCGTTGCAGAAGACGTAAAGACCACCTTATCGCCTTCCTCATTAACCAAAGCTGCAACTTTTTCACGCGTAGCCTCAATCATATCAAAAGTCTTCTTTGCCGCCCTATATGTACCCCTTCCTGCATTAAATGAATATTGACGCATGCCATCATTAACCGCAGCACAAACACATTCTGGCTTTGGATAAGTTGTGGCAGCATTATCTAAATATATCATTTTTATATCTCTCCTAATCAAGTATATCTTTCAAGAGTTTTTTTAAGATATCAACCTTCTCGCTATTTGAAATTGATGAACCATATTCGGCCAAAATCTCTTGCAAATTTGAATATAACATCGTACCTAAGCGGCTCAATGATCTCGTTTCTAACGATATATCCATAGCACTTTTAGCAACCGCATCGTCTCCAGTGTAATTTGCAACATAGTTTACAAAACTTTCGAATGACGCAAAAAACTGTTCGCTGCGTTTTTGATTCCAATCATTCAATGTACAGTTCAGAATTGAGAAAGACAACTTATCTACGACATCAAAATCATTGTATTGCGCCGTTTCAAGCGTATTGAATATTTTCTTGAAGTCATCATCAAAGATTATATTAATTATTACAGAGTTGTCGTTCTTCCATTTAATATAATTGGTCTTTATGCTTTCTTCTGAAAGACCACTCAAAATATTCTTAAGGCGAAGGATAGCATCCTCATACAATCTCGAGACCTTTTCTCTGTAAGCATTCTTTATCAAAAGAATTCTACCTAAAATTTCCGCACTGTTTTCGCCAAAGCAGTTTAGCCCATCGAACAAAATATCGAATGTGCTTAAATCATGCCTTAAAAAAAGATTTTTGAATTCAAGTTCATCATCATTCAGTTCAAGTAAATTATCACTTTTAGAGGATTTAACAATTACAGGCTCAAGATTAGATACGTATGAACGCAACCCCTTCACCACAAGCTCAGCATCACTGTTAAAATTATGTGTGATTTTTATTTTAAGATTAGACGCAAGCGATTCAATAAAATATATGCGCTCCTTGTTAATCCGCCTAAAGCTAAAATAATAACGAGACGGATTCAACATGAGCTTTGTTAAATTTGAAGCGTTCATTTTTATTTGTAATGTATCGTTATAGAGCAATACAGTTTGAACACTATTCTTTTCAAACACAGTCATCATCGAAACAACTTTCGCAATGAATAACGGAATAATGCCCTTTCTCATTCCATACGGATATTCTCCTAAATAACTAACAATATCTGCCGCACATAATCTATTATTACTAGACATAATAATATTTTGCAATGCAATAATTACATCTTCACGATTTTTTATAGCGTCCTCAAAACTTGCCAGTATTGTTCCCTCAGCGGCTGTCGCCCCATATTGCAAATCCGAATTCCCTAAGATAACATCAATCACATTATTCCTAGCCTTTGTGGTAACAGCAGAAATCAGATTCTTGTTTACTTGCTCGTTGTTCATTACAACCGTCAAAGGAAAAGATTTAACCAAAGAATTATAGAGCACATCTTTTAATACACATACAGAATAGTTAGACTTATTTATACAAATAGATTTCGAGTGATACTCCTTTAGATAATTTTTAATTTCACTTGACATATCAGCGATAGAAGATTTTAATGTCTCATCCGCAGCTTCGCCAAGTCCATACTTTCCCTCCAAGATCGTTTGAGCAGCATAAATTCTTCTCAGCTTTTGAAATACATCATTGCTAATTTTCGCATCACTTAAACGAACCACAATGCGGTAAACATCCTCGGTTTGATTTGCGTCCAATATATCTCTTATTTCAGCAACAGATATATCATCATCATTTATTAAATTAATTACTACTCCGTCTGACTTAGCCTCGTTTATAAGCAAATTAAAAGACCTAAGATTTCTCAACTCTGAGCTTTTCAAATAAACAGTATAGAAATACCTAGTCATAGAGAACTCGAAGTTATATTTGTTTGAAATGATATATCTATCAGTATCAAATTTCGATAACAACGAGCTTTCACTTTCATAAGATATTTTTGATGCAATAATCTGGTCAATAAGTTTATTTATTTCGTTATCAGCCAATACATCAAAATCTATAGTACCATCAGCTACACTCCTTTTGAGAATGCTATTTGAAATCAGTTGTGAAATTGCAGTTTCAATTTGCGTTTCAGGCACGTCTAAAGAAAGCGCAATGTTTTTAACTGTAGCGCTATACTTTATTTCATCATTAATGATCTTCATTAAAGCAATACACTTAAAAATATCGTGATGTTCTTTTTTTAGATCAATTTTAGACAAAGACTCGACATTATAATAAAGTGATTTATATTCCGAACTATTTTTTATCAATCCCTGAAAATAATTGTATACATAATCAACATTTAACAGACCGACGCTATTATTTGTGATAAAGTATCTGAAGCTATATAAATCAGAGTCTGATATAAATGTAAACAATGTCCTTTCATTTTGCGCTATTTTTTCTGATACTTGAATTAACACATATAATGCAATAGGATTAAATGGAAAACCATTATTAACAACATATTGCAGCTGAAAATCTGAGCTAAATATACCCGACTCTCTTATCATGTTATAAAGCCATTCACTTCCATTTTGATATGCTTGCACTAAGCCATCATAGCCAACAACCTTTTCTAAAGCATTACATAAAATTTGATAATTCTCATCTAAAGAACGATCAAATCGAATTTGCTTAAATCTCCCAGAAATCTTTTCAAAATCATCAGAGTATGTCTTGTCACTTTGATATAATGAAATATCCTTATGCGTAATGCAACAAAAATACATTTGATTTTCTTTAGAAGAGTTGCATCTTTCAGCAAATGTCTGAATCTTGTTTAACTTAAGAGCAAAATCGTTAGACTTACTTTCAAGGAAAACACCAAATTCATCGAAAATTACAAACAGTCCATTGTAGCCAAACTCTTGTATGCTTTTTGCAACAGACATATAAATAGTTGAAATGTCATTACCAACCAACGCATTAAATTTATAACCGTGATTAACACATTCAAATAATCCTAAAAACTGAACGTACGCTTCACGATTATAATCTTTAAGTCCCCTTTTTAAACGTTGGAGATTGATTTTTAATTTTCCCTCACAAATATTAATTAAATCCAACCCCGCATTATTTTCCCACAATGCTATTTGATCAAGACAT
>ULTC01043757.1_pt1 | contig 14539 bp, 7 predicted proteins | sample 1957091 | NCBI WGS metagenome assembly ULTC01 (sample SAMEA4835720, study PRJEB28245) | human gut metagenome | biome: gut microbiome; material: fecal sample | place: Denmark | collected 2008 | reverse complement strand
CGTTTCGTGGTCTGCGTGTAGTTCCTTGTAAACTGACCTAAGTAGTTATTCAAGCTACAGCAGTTCCGGCAAAAGTAACAGTTACAGCTCCCGAAGCAAATCGAGCAGTAAAGCCAAAGATGAATATAATGCCAAAGACTATTATCACGCCGAGGACTTCTACGAGGATCACTATGATGACTTCTTCGATTACGAGGACGCAGAGAACTATTATAACGACCATTATGATGATTGATAGGTAAACAAACTTAATAAATCAGCCTATATAGAGTGGTGAGGGACAAGCCCTACGACCGCACACCAACCTACCGAAAGGCAAGGGGGTAATGCTTGAACGATGGGTGCTTATATAAAAAATGCGCCTATCAGACGATAGGCGCTGTACTTTGCTCTCTTTTAGGAATATACATTATTCAGGAGGATTTCTTATATCACAAACAATTAAACAACTTTCTCAAATGGATGGCAGAGTATATGTCTTTTTCAAGACAGACACACTTTGTCAGCAGTTCCTGTCCCAAGCAGAGCAGGAAGGTTTTACATTCCAAGACGGAGCTAAACCAACGGAGCGACATACAAGTGATATAATCGCCGTCAACAACGATTTCACGATCAATTATGTTGGCTCTGTCGGTCACGTCGCTTTCGGCAGCAATGTCAAAAGAATAGGTGAAGATAATCTTATCCGGATTGATTACGAAGAATACATTAAATGATGAATGGAAGCCACGCAAATCGTGTGGCTTCCATTCATTCTCTTTTATTCGTTAAGCAAGTTGGTTTTTTGTGGTAAAGAAGAAAAGTATTCATCTAATACCATACTTTTCAGTATTTTACTACCCGGGTAAATTATGTACTTAACTCCGCTCGCAACAGCCATCTCTTCTGCTGCTTGAGATTTGGCTTTTACTACGATGTCGTCAATTTTATTATCACCTTTAACCTCGATGATTTGATATGAGCCGTCAGCCATTTTTGCGAGAAAGTCTGGATAATATTTTCTAATACGTCCCGATTCAGGATCATAATAATTTACAACCAAATCACCTTGACCTGATGTAAACATTCCGGTAAAGTAGATTTCCTTTACTCGTGTATCAGAAATATACTGCATAAAGAGTTCTTTTTCCGGCTTAGAATCAAAGCAATATGTATCAGCGTGGAAACTCTTTGCTTTTTGTTCCTCGTAGATATCCTTAGAATGAATAGTTTTAATGAGGTCGGCTTTACCGTTGAATTCGTAGTAACCCTTATTCTCTGGCTCACGGAGAAGAACAAGCTCTTTATCTTCTGTTTTTCTTTCGACTTGAATCTCATATAAAGCCGCAAAGATATTAGGAACTATATTGTCATAAATAACCTCATTGTACTTATTTACACATTCAAGAATAAAGTCTATTCCATCAACAGATTCTTTTAGAATTTTTGAAACTAACAAACAAGAGATATTTAGATATCTTGAAATCTCAGAGACCAATAAAATCTCATTGTATTTCACTTTGTCTTTGATATCGTCAATTACCTTCTCTTTAATCGTCCAATCACTAACAAGGGAGCCACGCTCATAAACCTTTGATTCATATTTTGAGAAATCTGCTTCTTGCAAGTTGAAATCAATGGGCGTTTCGTATTGTTTTTCTACAAGAGTATATTCTCGCCAGATTCTTTTGAGTATGATAGTTCTTGGAGGCGGTAAAACTCGAACTTTACAAGGTATGGATGGTTCCTTCTTCTTATCAGATAAATCACTAATTTCCATATTAAAGTTCTTGTGGAGTTCGCTATCAAGAATATCATAGTTGTCTTTAGAAAGAAATACAGAAGCAGTAAGACGTTCATCTGTAATGGCTCTTAGGCAACGCATAGTTGCCTGAAGTACAAAAACTTTTGATTTGGGCGTTCGATACATTGCAACACCGAAAAGTGAACGGCAGTTCCAACCTTCTTTTCCTTTTTCAACAAGGACAATAAATTGCTTTTCATTTCCTTTTGTACCGATGCTGTCAAGGTTGTTAAAGTTTCTTATATCTTCGTCTTTGGTGTATTTGGAATCACCAACATTTAAAAGAATTTTGTTGTTAGATATTCCTAAATCAGCTAATATTTCTTCAAGAATTGGTACTACTTCGTGTGCTGCTTCGTCTACACCCGAAGCATAAATGGCGAGTTTAGGACTTAGACCTTCAAACGTTTTACCACCGTAACTATCCCAGAATTGTTTTACAACAGTTCTTAAAAACTCCTCACTCTTAACGTTTTCAAAGCCCATTGGATCAGCATCTTTAAGGTATCCATTGATAATTGAATCTTTCAAGCCGTACTGATAAACCACCTCTGGCAACATTTGATTTTTTACATAAGGAGTACCAGTGTAGTTGTAGCACGCTACTAAAGATGTGCTTTCGGCGAGCAAATTAATTGTATCTCGAAGGCTTGTCTTTTTTGCATTACTTCGGAGTTCTTTTTCAAGATCTGTACCAAAAAGATGATGTGCTTCATCAACATAGACACCCAATTGAGGTAGGCGACACAATTTTTTAAATCTCTGATTGTCCATCAAAGAATCATTATCCCAAATATTTTCCTCATCATCAGAGCCAAATACAGTCGATAACAGAGAACTTGTTTCTGTGTAGAGCTTTTCAGTCGGAGTTTGTTCTTTTCGTTTTTTCTTAACAATGATCTTTTGAGTATTTGATATTATGATGTTGAAATCAGAACCGTCAATAGTATGTAGAATGGTTCCTGCTTCTTCAAGAAAGTGGAATTTGATATTAGTATCCAACCTGTGAGCGTATTCAGGCGGCACTACCAAAGTCTTATCAAACGTCATAATTTCTCGTAAAGATTGCAAAACCGTTTTATCCGGTGCAAATACCAATGCATTGTGGCAATAGTTTTTGTTTTTAGGGTACTTATTTGCAAGTAAAAACTCATAGAATATACAGGTTGCCATAAGTATAGTTTTGCCAAGTCCCATAGTAAGCGCATAAATGTAGTTTGGATATGGCTCACGATAATTCTTCATTTGTTTGAACAGAATATCCGTTTGCTTTTCTGTAGGATAATCAAACAAACGAATCTGCCCGCTCTTATCAACGGAATAATATGATGCATCTGAGAACTTATTTCTCTTATTACGCCAATCATCAAACATTTCGTACACTTGAGCGTTATTCATAAATTCTTTGATAAACACATACATCTCAAGTGCTTCAAACTGAGGTTTGCGTAAGAATGCGTCAGGGTTTATTTCTGTGTCATTATAAGCAAGGAATTTTTTAGTAAGATCATTGTATCTTGAGCGAATTTTCCCTCGGTTGATACTATAGTAATACCAAAGCTGTTCTGCAAAAGTGAAGTTAGAATCGAATTGTTGTGTTTTAGCCATTTATCACACCTCAACTTCTAATGATTCGGAAAGCACATCTGTAATCTTAACTTTAATTGTTCCCGCATCTTCGGGAATATCATATACACCTACAACCATCTCATTTTTTGCAGGGATATCAATCACAGACGGTTGCATAACTACACCATCATAATTCCAATCTATCATAATAGAGTCTACCATCTGTCTCCAATCCTCAACGTATTCCTTTTGGATTGAAAGTTTCTGTAAAAGGTTCATAGGATAGAAGGCTCGAATAATAAGTTTATCTCCTTCCCGGACTATCTCCGCTTCAGAATCACGTTTGAGTTGCAATGCTGATTTATCACGAAGAATATCAACTATCTGAACATCAACCTTATAATCGCTAAGTTCCTGTTCAAGCGCACCTCTCAGGTCAGGCTCGTGTCCCATACAAACTATGGTGATTCGTTCTACAGGTTCGTTAGGTGCTTCTTCTTTTCGTTTTTCGTAGGACTTATATGGCAAATTATCAATAAGTGATTGTAAATCAGCTTTAGTTGCTATTCTATTTACAGGCATAATCTTAACCATACGGCCGTCGAGTTCACCGTCCCAAATATTAGTCTGAGAGAACGGTTGAATCTCTAAAGCAGATATAATCAATTCACGGGCTTCAACAGGGTTTCTAAAGAAATCATAATTGTTTACATTATAAACTTCAAATCCTGTGTATTTAGTTCCATTATCTGTAAGTGAAAGAGAATCAAATTCCTTTGCAACATTCAATAGCCTTTTTGTCGTAGTTTGAATAGCACCTAAATTTATATCTGCACCTATAAAACGTCTTCCAAGCTTCATAGCAACTGATTGAGTAGTGCCACTACCCATAAAGCAGTCAAAAATTATATCCCCTGGATTTGATGATGCTCGAATAATTTTTTCTAATAACTTCTCTGGCTTTTGCGTAGGATAGTTCTCTTTTTCCTTTGCCATCGCATTAATTGTGGCAATATACCAAGTATCAGACGGGAGAACCTTGTCTAAAGGTATTTCTGATGATTCGCTTTTTGTTGTAACCATCGCTCCAGCGTAATTAAGCCTGTTTTTTGAACCCTCTGTCATAAGTGTATGGTCATCTAATACATCCATAAAGTTGAATGTCCACGAACCGCTTTTTGTATAGAACAAAATATTATCGTGTTTACTATTCCACTGTGTTTTTCCACGACCACCCCATAAATACCACCATATTATTTCGTTACGAAAATTATCCTGCCCAAATATTTCATCCATCACAAGCCTTAAATGGTGAGATTTATGCCAATCACAATGGACATAGATGCTCCCTGTATCCGAGAGAAGGTCTCGCATAATCATAAATCTTTCATACATAAATTGAAGATATGTATCATTTGTCCAAATATCTCCGTATTGCTTTTCTTCAAAAGATGAACTGTCAGATTCTGTTTTACCTAACCCTTTTATATCTATCTTCTTTTTATAATCAGCCTTGCTATCGAAGGGAGGATCAATATAAATCAAATCAATCTTGCCACGAAAGTCTTTGAGGAGATGACTCATAACCTGAAGGTTGTCACCCCAAAAAATCTTATTCATCCATCCATCTTTCTCAGAGCCGTATGTCTCACGCAACTGAGCAGGATAATACTGAGTTGAACGGTATGGATGTTTCCCTGTCCAATGTAACTCAGGAAATCCTTTAATTGTTGGTAAAGATTCAAATTCAAAAGTTAATTGTTCTGCCATTATCAAAACTCCTCCTCTTATTTATTCTTACAATAAAACCTAAAGTCGCAGTTGACGCACGCCTTAGCATCATCTGCACATCGATGAAATTCTTTTCTCATTATTTTCTTAACTGTATCGTCAAACACAGCCATAGTCTCTTCAACCGCAGTCCTCGTATAGGGAAACGTAATTGTCGGGACACCAGAATTCTCACCTGTATAATACAACTTCATTTTACTAACTTTCTGTCCTGTGCGTTCTTCAACAAGGTGAGCATAGATATGTAGCTGCCTTCGATAGTGTTCTATACGTCTGCGATCTCTTTCCATATCTGGCTTCTTCTCGGACTTGAAATCCACAATCTCAACTGTGTTTTCATCTCCTCGAATCAAGTCAATCTTGCCTTCGATTATATAATCAGGCTTGACCAAACTAACATCTACCTCAGCCTGTTGAATTGCTGACCAATCTCCGCCTTGTCTATTAACGTAGTTCAACACCTGATTGAGTGCTGCTTCACGTTGAGGTAATGCCAAATAAGAATGTTCCGTTTTTGAGAGTGAGTAATAATTCGCTTCGAACCAAATTTTTACATTGTCATTTGTTATAAGGTGTTCTTCTCCTCTAAGAGCGGCACGGTGAACGTCCTCTATAGTTTCGTGAACGAGCGTACCAAAAAGCATTGCACCTGCTCTTACCGGTTGAAATTCAAGTTCTTTATAGAATTTATACTGTCGTGCGCACGTCTCATAAACAGAAATATGAGATGTAAAAGAAAAAGTATTCTTAATACTCACATCTTTAACTGTATTGAATGTAAATTCATTTATATCAAATGCTTCCGAATCAACAGAAGGTAATTCCTCATATAAATCTCTAAATGATTTGCTCGGTGTGCGTTTATCTTTATTGCAAGTAAGCACAAGCAAATCCTGCGCTCGTGAAAAAGCCGTATAATACAAGCGCCAGAAATCAAAATACTTTGTATCTTCGTATGGTTCAAATGCAGGTCGTTTATAATACTTCTCCTCAATCTCAACCATCAATTCGTTGATTTGTTTTTTCGGTGTGTTAAATAGTGAATCAACAAAAACTATCGGGAACTCCATTCCCTTAGATTGATGTATAGTAAGGAAAGACACGCAACCGCTCGGAGCATATTCGGAATCATCTTCATATTCGGATATTCCTCCGTCAAACAACAACCTAATATAGAGATTAAACAAACGCTCGGTATCTTTTTGCAAATGCTTTGAATTCAATACGTCGATTCTATGTAGGTACTCAAATTTTCCAATTATCTGAGTCATTTTTGCAAGATTTCTCGCAGGCCTTATGTCAACAACACCACCATCCATCTCGGTATCGAGAATACTGACAAAAGGCTCAAATTCAAACATCTGATAAAGTAGTCCAGAGTATGAATAATCTGTTGTACCCTGTAACCCGGTGTGATATCTTCCTTTATAACGAATCCAACCTAAAAGGTCTTTGTGCTCAGGTTTGGAAAGAAATTCATTTGCTTTTTCAACACAACTTCTGAAATATGAATAGTGTTGCGGCTTTAAAAACTTATACGACAGATTCTCAAGTTCAACTATGTATTTTGGAATAGTCAACATTAAACATCCAAGTATGAGCTTTATCTCTTCTCTTTGAAAATACATATCGGAACGCGGAGAGTAAACTTTGATACTCATTTTCTCCAAGTAATCAGCTAATCCTTGAACCTTTTCGTGTTTTACTGATCTGAAAAGAAAAGCAATCTGATTATAGTTAGTCACCTTGCCTGAGTTCATCAATTCTATTATAAAGAGTAGAATCTTCTCATACCATTCCTCTGTATCATTTTGACTATCTAACTTAACAACAGCACGACTCTTAAGCACCGATTCTTTATGTGGAATTATAGTTTTGTCATATCTAAAGTTTCGCCATTCAAATTTGAAATTTGCGCCACTTGTCGTGTGCATCCATTCGTTATAAAATCTTACGATATCGCTGTTTGAACGGTAGTTTACAACAAGTGGAATAATACTACATTCCCCTTCATCAAATTTACTTGGAAATTCGAGTATATTTCTAATTGTAGCTCCTCTGAAACGATAAAGTCCTTGATCGTCATCTCCAACAACACAAATATTGTTTCTGTTACCCGCTAAAAGGAAAACTATCTGCTCTTGAATGTAGTTTGTATCTTGATACTCGTCAACCATAAGGTAAGTTATCCTATCTGTGAGTTCCTTAAGAACATTAGGATTATTTTTGAGTAGATAATATGCTTGAGTCTGTATTGACGCAAAATCCATCAAATTGTTTTCGTCAAGAATCTCTCTATATACACTAAGGATTTTTCCTAGTGTAGATATTTTAGGATTCTCGTCCTCAATTAGTTCTTCAGGATCAACTAATTCTTCTGACAGATTATTGACATAATTTGCAATTTCACAAGAACGTCTCCAAGTTCCTTGGTTTTGAAGCACATCTTCAATTTCGGGGTATTTATTGAAACGATATATATTTTGAAAAATAGTGTACTTTTGGTCAAAATCATCGAGTATACGATAATTCCGCCTTAATTGAGTATATTCCAAATTCTCTTTAATTATTTTAAGGCACAAAGAGTGGAATGTTCCCACATACATTTCGTTGATATTAGCAGATAAATTTTCTTTTGCTAACTCATTTGTAATTCGTGTTATTAGTTCTTTCGCAGCCTTTTCGGTAAATGTTGCAATAAAAATGCTTTCTGGCGAAACTCCACGTTCTTTAATAAGGTATATTGCACGTTTCACAAGTGTAAAGGTTTTGCCAGTTCCCGGACCTGCGGTTATAAGAACCGGTCCATCCGTAGTTGTTATTGCTTCCTTTTGTGCTTTATTTGCCGTACCAAAATCAAACAAGTATATTTCGCCTCCTGACATTATATCTATTCTATTACTATTACTCATTATAACACAACAGGGTGCCCCATATAACGGACTTTGCTTTGAAAAAGGTGAAAAAACTGCGAAAGCCTTTAATTTTGCCATTTTCCACAAAACAAATCCGTTTCAGGTTATAATTATTTATATTGTATCATAAATCCTTATGATATTCAATCACTGAAATTTGGAAAAAACAAAAAATCGAAGCCCAGAGAGTATTCCTTGAGCTTCGATTATTAACTAATTTTCTATTACAATTATTTCTATGTCTTTCTTCTTTGCATAATTCAACGTGTTTTTTGTTCCACCTGCTTCACCATTATAAACTGCTATTAGTAGATTACTATGATCAACCATATACTCATTGCGAATCTGAAAACAAGCCGGACTATACTCAGGTGATACATATTTTACATAGTCTGCTTTTTTTATAATCTTCTTATATCGCTTCTGCCAATCTTGAGACCAACGTGCTTCAAATCCCTCGTATGGGGAAGCGCAGATTAAGTGTAGATCCTTATTCTTTTTTCGGAGATTTAATACAATCTCCGCAGCCCAAATATCAACACCTCTTGCCATTCCCGATATAAAAGTTGTATAGCCTCGTTCAATGGCTGCTTTGATTTCACGCTCTAATTCTTTGATTATTTCTCTATCAACTAAGAATAGTTTTTCAGATCTGTGTCCTGTAAAACAGCATCTGTGCATTTTTATCTCGTTTTCAGTCAAAGTGTATCACCTCTATTATAACATTTGGTCACATATAAGTACACGGATTTTCACAAAAAGCTGAAATAAAAAATCGGCGACAGCCCGTAATGGACTGCCGCCGTTCTTATTTATGGAATTTGTTATATGCCTTTTCTGCGTTGTCTGCTCTGCGAGAATCCTCGAACGAGTAATCTCCGCAACGCTCATATACACGCTCAAAGGCTATCGCTGCCGTTCGGGTATTAGATTTAAGAAATTCGTTATAAGTAATTCCATTATAGTTCCCTCCGTAGTTTGCAAACTCGGATTTTATCGTCTTTTGCAGATACTCACACTGTTCTTTAACATTAGAGCCTTTGAATCCTGTAGGAGTATATCTTAGACACCATTGGCACAAGCCATAGAATTCATCACCGTTGTAGTGTCCGACGATGTTCCAATCGAGATTAAGTGTATCGCCGCCGCATTCACGCATCATATTTCCGATAATACCTGCGGCAACGCTGTCTGAGTAGCCATAGCTTTTAAGATACGTCCACACTTGCTGAGCTGTATCACCTGTCGCAACGGTATTGTTACCTGAGTAGAAACCATATCCCAAAATTTCTTTGTTGCCAATGCTGTACTGATTCTCGCAAACCTTATCTCCGCTGTTGCCTTCGATTGTGTAAACTGTGCCGCCCTCAACTTTTTCAACGATACCCGTGTGATCGCCACCGCCATCAAGTCCGTCGTCTGCCCAATCAAAGAAGATTATCATACCCGGTTCAGGTTCTTCTGAGCCATCAAGCCATTGGTCTTTGTTCTTAAACCATACAACTCCATCATCAACAACAGAATACTTTGGAATAGTACCGCTCTCAATATAACCGCATTCATTCGCACACCAAGATACAAAGCAACAGCACCATTCAACACGAGAGCTGAAACCGTACCAGCTCCAATAAGGCTTTCCGCCAATGTTTCCAAGCTGCTCCTGTGCTATCAGTACAATATCGCTGTTCGAGCTTGTTACTCCGTTTAGAAGTTCACGCCATAGGTCGTTGTTCTCATCAGATAACAACTGCCGACACATTTTCTTCTGTTCAGCAGTAAAACCTTTATTGTTCATCATCGTTTCAAGGTCAATGTGAGAAACGGTTATATAAAGGGCATTCTTTTGGACTTGCTTATTGACCTTCTTAACCTTGCCGTCTTTTTGTTTTTCCTCGACCTGTTCAGTTTCGGTGTACGTTTCTATTCTGTGGTCAATCTTATTGATCTCCCAAAAGAGATTGCGTATATATTCTTCCTTGCTTTCATCAAGAGTTACTACCTGTACTTCATCCGGATTGGCGGGGTGTGTATCCGTCATATTGTAAGCGACAGCATAAATAGCAAGGACTTCCCGCCACTCTGCTTTTGAGCCGGACATAACGAGTTTATCGTGTGGGTTATCGGTCTTAATATCTGTAATCTTATCGTTAAACTCATTATTGATACGAGTAATAATGTTGTGCATTGTGTATTCGCCTTCATTTGCGTTCGCAGAAGCGAATAAGCCGTACACGCTCCAACAAATCAGAGCGATCATACAGATAATCAGAATTACGAGCAGAGATACCCAACCTCCGGCTATGATAGCCGAAATGAGCTTTTGCAAAGCCGCAATGATTGCCTTGATAATTTTAATCAAAAGCTGGATTGCCGCTTTAGCTGCTTTCGCCGCTAACTTTGCCGCCTGTTGTGCGGCTTTTGCTGCCTTTTGAGCCGCTTTCGCCGCAGCCTTTGCTGACTTCTCTGCGGTTTTGGCGGCTTGCTTTGTGGTCTTGATAGCCGCCTTTGATGTTTTCTCTGCTGTTTTAACGGAAGTCTTGACGGTCTTGACCGTGCCTTTCTGAGTTGTCTTGACGGTAGCCTTACCTGCGGATTGGGCTGATTGCTTAACAGTTTTTGCCGATGTTTTCTCAACCGTGCGAATACTTTTACGTCCTGCGCTGTTGGTTGCCCGGATAGATTTCTCTGCGGATTTTTTAGCAGCGTTTTTAGAAGCTCGCTCTGCTGAATTTTTTACCGTATCTTTTGCGGTGTTCTCAGCCTTGTTTTCAACCTTCTTTTTTACTCTGTCCTCGATTTTTCGCTCGACCTTATTTTTGACCTTCTCAGCGCCTTTGTTGACGGCTTTCTTCGTTTGGTGTACAGTTTCTTCCACCACTCGCTTTGTGCCGGATTCCATTCTGTCGGTAGCATACTCGGTTTCGTTATGCTCCTCGGCTTCAACGGAATGCTCGGCTTTGTCCTTTGTGTGAATATAGGCTTGTTTCATACGGCTGGCGACAATCCGTCCCTTATCAAGAGTTCGGATTGTACCTTTGACCGTATCTCTTGTCTTAATATCAGCCAATTTTTAACCTCCCTTCTAAAATTGTGTAAAGAAAAACTCTGACCGGATTTCTCCAATCAGAGCTTTGACAGTTTATTTAGTTGTTTAAATTGTGATTATTATCTATAACAGATTCCATGAATCTTGGCAGAACCGTGTGTCAGCATTCTTATTCTTTGTATATTGTTATTGAGGTTAATTATCCATTCTTTTCATTCTTATCAGAGAGGAAAATATATGCACCTCCACAATAATATATTTTAGAATTTGGAATGTTTTCACTTTCCATTAATCGGATTTCTTTGTACTCCAACGGATTATAAAGTCTTGTTCGTTTGGGACACATTACGATTTGCCACGGAATAAAACAATGGAGCATTATGCTAAGCATATCTCTGGAATCGAATAAAACTGACGGTGTGGAAACGTAGTTGAATAAATCTTTTAAAGTTAATGACTCTTTATCCTTTGAAATGCGATATAATTCCCCTGATTGCGAAATTGCTATTTGAGTTGCAGAGAGGAGACCTCGTTCAAATAGTGATTGCAATTCTATAAACTGATGCTTTCTATAATCACGAGATAGATCATTAATAAATCGCATTGGAATTACTCCAAAAGACGTAGTGTTATTATTTCCAATTACCTTAAAAAACACACACTCGTCGCCCCATATGTCAGTAGCAAGATCATTGAGACATACTTGTTCTCTCACAACATCCAATATTTGCTCAATACTGCAACTAGTATCATTTAAATTAAATTGATATTCATTTAGTAATGCACAGGCATTAGCGAAGGATTGTGGAGAATTCTTATTTGCAATAATCAGCAAACTACTCAAAATTGAAATCACTTTCTGTAAGATAGCGCTCAGCCCTTCGGCAAAGAAAGCAGGAAAAACACCCTTTAAAGACAGAACTTCATTGATTAACTCGGAATATAGTTTAACAATCGGATTCTTGCTTGTATAAACATAATATTTATTTTCATCGAGATGCTGAAGCCAAGAATTAATAAAACTGAGTGCCATCGAATTATCTTCTAGCTGAGTTATGAAAGAAAAATCAATATCAATTGAGAGTGTCTCTATTCCGTCATGAGGATAAAACAAGTTTTCCTCGTGATAGAAAACTCTATGTAATACAGAATAATCATTTTCTACAAAATGGTTTAACAAAGAATTTGTTGAGAGAGGGTCAACTTTTTCAAGAGAGTTAAGCAGTTCTCCATAGTTCTTATAGAAAAAGTAATGGTTTTCAACTTGGACATATTGATCTATTATTAATTCAACATAATTAGGCTCTGGGTATACTGCTCGTAAAACACTTGTATCAATGTTAGTGTCTGTCTGATGAAAGATATAACAATGGGTATCAACCCATTGCTCATTGTTCATTGCATATTGATTCCAGTAGGAAGAAATAATAGAGTTTAAGTCCCAAAGGAACAAGCCGTGCTGATTAGTAATTCGGGACAATTCATCCATTTTAAATGTGAAGAAAGGATTATAATTCACTGATTCAAGAAGTTCTTGGCTTTTTGAATCAAAAGAACTATTTGCGTAGAGATAAAGATTAATAATATCTTGAACATCATCTTCCCATAAACAATATATGACACCATTATTTCCTACTCTCCTACCTAATAAGGAGAAAGCTGTTGCAGTTTCTAAATTTGTAGTGAAATCAATAAGATCTGTCTTGTAGCCATAATGCTGTGCAATTGCCCAATAAACGAGATCAGTTCCATGCAATAAATCATTGACAGCTACCGCACTAGGGAGTAATGTGTTTCGCTTTTTTATCCATTGAATAAATGCGTTTGTTTTTATTGCTTCATTTTCTATATCTATGTCGGATGTGAGTCTATGCAGAGATGATGTTATGTGATAGTCTTTATTTTGCCCTCGATAATAAATTGGAGAGCCCTTTGTAAGTGAAGTATGTTTTATTGCCTCTAATGCTTTTTCTATATTCTCGTACACAATCATTTTAAGCGCCTACTTTGTATATGTTATTCTGCAAAAAAATCCGATTTATCCTACAACGATTATACCATATCAGTAAATGTTTGTCTATCGTTTAAAACGCTTTTAATGGGCTAATATAGTAAAATCAGGGGTAAAGGCATCACATTACCCTTACCCCTCTTATACTGCACTTAAAAAGCCGCATAAACACTGACTTTTTCAAGCTAACTTTGTCTACATTTCTGCCGTACTTTTGCAATGCTTTCAGCCTTTGATTTTCTGTGCCGTCTTTTAGCGCAAGCGGTACAGAATTTCTGATTGTTCCGCTTGCTCTTTGGCACGAAAGGCTTTTTACAATCCTGACAATAACAGATATTCGCCGGACTGAGTATCTCCGCTTCAAGCGTCGGCTCAGTTGGTAAAACTGCTACCCGAAAATAGTTGCAGCACAGAGAGTAGGAAATACTCTGTACGCAAACACACGGCTCATCGTCGAGAAGCAGGCAGTTTCCGTCCTGATAGTTAGTGCATAAGTGCTTTATCAGCTTATTAGCTTGGCGGCGTTGCTGTATGTTCATTCGTGGTAGCATAATATCACCGTCTTATCTTGTCGTCCGTTTTGCTACTACAACAAGTCTACCGTTGTTATTTGTGTATTCGCAGGTAGCGAGCGTCAGAAGCTTGTCACCCTGTTTAGCTGAAATGCCTGTTTCGTAGAATGATAACGCCTTGCATTTGCTGATAAAGCTGCTGTAATGCTCGGAATCATAAGCGTTGACAAATTCATAAAACTTAAATGTGTTCTTATTGCTCTCGTCAACGGGGACAGCGAACACGGCGAGAATATCATAGTTTGCTTTCTTGTTCAGCGTATCGAAGCTGATTGTCTTATGGGACGACCAATAATCTTTGCTGCGATAATTCTCAAGCCCTGCAAACATAGAGCCGTCGTTCATATGGTGAGCGTAAATGATTACATTGTCTGAGGGAGCGTCAACATCACAATTCGCCTGAACATACGGACAGCCGTACACGGATTCATTCTTGTAGAAATCGTGATTGAGATAGTAGTCAGGGATCTTCTTTGTCTGCATTACAGGATAGTTAATGACAGTATCGTTAATCTTAATCCAACCTACCATATCGGGGTTAGCGCTCGGATTCATATTGGTGGTATAGCTCTCAGAGCTTCCGCCGCTTGCGCCGCCGTTTACACTACCGCCGCTAACCGTTGTGTTATCCGTATAAGGATTGACGGGTGCTTTGGTCGGTGTAGGCGTTGCGCTTTCCTCCGTAGCCGAAACTTCTTCGGCTACGGATTCATACATCTTCTTGTTGTTGTCGGATTCCACCTTGTTCTTGACGTGGAAAAAGGTGCTAACGCCGCAGACGGCAATCAGCATCGCAAGACCGATAATAAGGATTTTCTTTTTCATAATGGTCGTCCTTTCTTTATGCTGCCG
>ULTC01024596.1_pt1 | contig 14577 bp, 9 predicted proteins | sample 1957091 | NCBI WGS metagenome assembly ULTC01 (sample SAMEA4835720, study PRJEB28245) | human gut metagenome | biome: gut microbiome; material: fecal sample | place: Denmark | collected 2008 | reverse complement strand
ATTTGAGCGGTCGTGCTGCGCAATCTCGCGCGGAATACTCACCGAAGATGACACGGCTGGCTTTGGCGCAATTATGAGGGGTATCCTTAATAACTGTCGCGGATGGAAAAAGCTACAACACCAAGCACTATAACCTACAAGCCATTATTGCCGTCGGCTTCAAGGTCAATAATCAGCGTGCCGTGCAGTTCCGCAAATGGGCGGGTCAAATCGTGAAAGACCATACGATTCAGGGCTGGACAATGGATGTAGAGCGCCTGAAAAAGGGGCATATGTTCACGGACAAATACTTCAAGCGCCAGCTTGAGCAGATTCGGGAAATACGCTTGAGTAAGCGAAAGTTCTATCAGAAGGTCACAGATCTATACGCAACGGCGTTTGATTACGATAAGGATGCAAAGACGACAAGCCTGTTCTTTCAGACAGTGCAGAATAAGATGCACTTTGCCGTCCACAGGCACACGGTTGCGGAGCTCATCGTGGAGCGCTCGGATGCCAACAAGGAGCATATGGGATTGACCACATGGGAGAATGCGCCGGATGGCAAGATCCTGAAAACAGACGTGACGGTGGCCAAGAACTATTTAAGCGAACAGGAAATGCACTATCTGGAGCGCATTGTCTCCCTTTATCTGGACTATGCGGAATTGCAGGCGGAGCGCAAGATTCCCATGAGCATGGAGGACTGGGCGAAACGTCTGGACGGCTTTTTGGAGTTTAACGGAAACGAGCTGCTGACAGGCCCAGGCAAGATTAGCGCGGAGCAGGCCAAGCTCCATGCGGAGACGGAATATAAAAAGTATCGGATTATTCAGGATAGGCTGTACGAAAGTGATTTTGACTGTTTCCTTATGCTGGAACAGCAGGTAAATCACGAACTATAAACCGCTTTTTTGCAGCAGAATCGTTACCATGAAAAAGGGGTCATATCCAGCAATCGTCCATTGGAAAATCGGACAAGTGATGCAGATAAGCCATTGAAAAGTCGGACAATCTATGATATAATCATCATGGAAAACAGGGCAAGGAGGCTTTCAGATGATTGCAAGAAAGATCGAAAAGGAATTGCAGCACTTCCATGATGCTCACGAAAAAAGGCACTGCCGATTACTGGCGCACGTCAGGTTGGCAAAACCTTTATCATTTGCGAATTTGGCAAGCAATATGAGTCTTTTGTTGAAATCAACTTTTATGAAAACAAAGCTGCACAGTCGCTGTTTGAGAATGCGCAGAGCAGCAGCGACTTCCTGCTGCGCCTGTCCCAGTCGCCAATGCACTGCTGATTCCCGGTAAAACACTGGCTTTTCTGGACGAAGTGCAGGAATGCAAAGAGATTGTAACGGCTATCAAATTTCTGGTTGAGGAAGGCGGCTATTAGTATATTCTTAGCGGTTCCCTGCTGGGCGTAGACTTGAAGGACGCGCGCTCTGTTCCGGTTGGGTACATGGATGTGCTTGAAATGTATCCGCTCGATTTTGAGGAATTTGCGTGTGCCAACAAGATTTCTCCGAAGATTATCGACGCACTCCGCAAATCTTTTCAGGACAAAACACCCGTCGATGCTGTAATTCACGAGAAAATGATGGAGAGGTTCCGCCTGTATCTCATTGTTGGCGGTATGCCGGCTGCCGTGATGCGCTATCTGGAAACAAACAATTTGCAGGAAGTGCTGCGTATTCAGCGTTCCATCATCACCCTCTACAAGCGCGACATTGCTCGTTATGATCCGGAAGAAAAGCTGTATCTTGAGGACATTTTCGATTTATAGCAATTTTCACCAAGATCATCATTTCTTTACATCAAAAAAAGGGGTATAATAGCCTTGGGAGATGATAAAATACTGCTCGATAAAGTGTGGAAACTGTTGATAGAGGAGTACGAAGCGACGCATGACGCGAAAAAAATTGCGAAGACTTTCCACGTCACCAAGTATACCGTTTACCATTTGAAGAAATGCAACAGAAGACAGGGAGTGTAAACCTCCAAACGTGGCAGTGCGGGCGGAAAACCTTGCTGAGCAGCGGCTAAGTGCATTACGGAAAATCTCACGATTAGCTTGGAAGAACTCCGCACACAGTTAAGTGGAATAATTAAACTGGAAAGTTGAGTACAGTAGCCTTGTGTTGCTGGATGAAAGCGGCGTGAACATTGACATGACCCGCAGATACGGGCGTGCGATTGGTAAGGTGCGGGTGCAGGGCAGAACACCGCTGAACACACCGCCAACCCAGACCATTCTGGCTTCCATCCACTTGACCGTTTAAGCAACATACACCATGTATTCAGATGGTACAACCATGGTTCGTTTCCTCGACTATCTGAAAAACGTGCTGACTCCGACGCTTCATCGGAGCAACATTGTTATCGTGGACAACATGCGGTTAAATCATGTCAAGGGCGTAAAAGAAGCGCTATGCGCGTAGGTGTGATTCTGCTATACCTGCCGCCATACAACCCGGATTTGAACCCGATGAAATGATGTGCTCGAAGATGAATGCTATTTTGAGGAATCTGGGCTGCCAATTACCGCACTTTCGCCGCATATGGTCGTTAAGGTGCTTGGTCTCGTATCCCTTAATGACTGCATAGGTTGATTTGCTGCTGACAGTTATTGACCAGATTTTCGAAAGCTGCTATAATTCATTTTTCATGAGAGTTACGCCTCCATGTGTATAGCATAGAGGAAAGCACCTGAGAGTTGTGGGAGTAATTGCTCCTTACGCTGCTCGGAACGTTGCACACCTCTTCGTGCTAAGCGGTAGGCAACGATTTGTGATCGGCTAAGAATGTAAATTATAACGAAGTCTTTTTTTGAAAGGAAGGAATATTATATGTCTGACAATGCAGTAGAAATTGAACTGAATTTTATAGAGGAAGTCGATTTGTCACGGAATGGCATGATCCGTGAAATCAAAACAGAGTTCGATATTATTAGATTTTGCTTTGGCAATATGAATGAACATAAGCTATTGGCTCGCGAGATGCTTGATCGTATAATTATTATGCCTCTCAGAAAGCTGCTGTGTGAGAAAAATTCTGTTTTGCTAAAGGTTTGTCCTGACTTTAAGATGTTTCCTCTTGTTGGGCAGGATACAGTGTTGAACGATGGAATGCATGCTGTTCTGCCGCCCTTGGGTTTTATGCCTCGAGAAAAATGGCTTTCCATAGAAGAATGGAAAACTCAAACGGTTGCGTATTTCGACAGGACTGAAGAGGAATTCTCTGGCTGGATGTCGATTCATGTGTATGATGCTGTATGTAATGCTTTAAGGGGAGACGAGAAAAAATATTTTGTAAATCAAATGCAACAAAGCAATAGGACAGATAATGGAAATGTCTATCAGGGATATGTTGTTTCATGTGACACTGAAAAAAGTAATGTTTATGCTTTAATGGAGAAAGCAGGATATAATTCCTTAAATCTTTATAATTTTATAAAGCACTTGTCAGATAAAAGAGGAGCTCATATTGATGTAGGTTCTTCCATACTTATACCTATTTTTAACAGATCGGGCAATGGTGGGTACACACTTATCGAGTGCTTGGCGTTACAGATGATTTTGGCAGCTGAAAAACAGATTCCAGAATTAAATGATTATTGGCCAGAAAGTTTGGAAGCAGTTCAGGATATCTAAGCTGTAATTACCATAAGAGCTCACAGTGTTATACGAACATAAACTTCTAGGAAACCATCTACAATGTTCAGAACGAAAGGTGGCAAAACACTACCGACTGCGGAATGAGCGCGGATGAGACTTCGGAAAAGCTACAGTAAGTACATTGACCGTGTGGACAAACTGAACTTCAGGAGTTCACACGGTATTTTTTAAATCATTTCATATATGGAAATTCCTTCGAAAACCGTCACTTCTTTACATCGAGTATATAATAGTCGTGGGAGATGATAAACAATGCTGCACAATGAAGCACGGAAACTGTTGGTAGAAGGTTACGAAGCGACACACAACGCGGAAGCAATTGCGAAGATATTCCACGTCAACAAGTACACAGTTTACTATTTGGAAGAACAGAAACAGAGTACAGGAAGCGTTAACCTGCAAACGTGGCAGCGCGGTCGAAAAGCTCTGCTGAATAGTGCGGATAAAGCACGCCTTGCGCAATGCATTACGAAAAATCGCACCATCAGTTTAGAAGAACTGCGCGCAGTTGGGATTGAAAGTCAGCATTTCGACTATGAGTCGAGTGGTTTGTGCATTGGGATTTCGCGTGAAAAAAGTCGGCCATTCGGCGACAGAACGGGAGCATCCCCGATGTGCAGGCAAAACGTATCAGGTGGAAAGAGTTAAAATTGACGATTGAACATTGGAGACTTGTGTTTCTGGACGAAAGTGGCGTGAACATCGGGATGACATGTAGGTACGGACGAGCCATCGGGAAAGCGCACGTGCATGGTAGCGCACCGCTGAATGTGCCGACAAGTCAAACTGTTCTGGCACCTGTCCGATTGAACGGTCAAATCACCTACACCATGTATCCCGGCGGAACAAGTGGCGAACGTTTTCTGGACTATCTGAAAAACGTGCTCATTCCGACGCTTCCTTGACTTAATCTCGAATCTTCTATAATCGAAGATTCGATAGGTAATGTTACAAAGGCGGTAGATCTCAGGAATTTGGGAATTATTGCACCTTGCAAACAGAGTGCACGATTGTTATAGGAAAAGGAAAGAAACTAACGTTTTTGCCACAATGGACTTCTTTCTGAGTGCTGGAAGAGATTCAGCGGATGATAGTAGCATAGCATCATCCGTGCAAGTTGCATTGGCGAGCAGAATTATTTTGCCCCTAATGCCCCAAGCCCCGCTAATGCAGAACAGGCTCTGCGGTTGTAGCGCATAGCTCACCCGAAAAAAATCAGAACATCTGCCAAAGGCAAAAGTGCTTATGACCATATCTGCCACTGTTGGCACGGTAGAGACATTGGCACTTGTCTTCATGCGCATTTGGGCGGCACACGCTGATTTTGTTCTATGTTATGAATGAGCAAATTCCAGAACTCGTCCAAAGATTTTCTTTGAACACCGCCACAGGCACCTACCCTCGCAGCAAGCGCTCTCCAAAATAGAAAAAGCCTTTTTCAAAAGTGCCCCTGTAATCCGGAAGAGTGTAGCAAAGGAAATGCACAACAGAAAGAATCAGCCACATTTGTTCGATGTCTCGCTGTTTCTGAAGCTAGCATTTATCAAAGGCAAGTTTCTGCTTGCAGCTTCTGAAAAACGCCTCAATACTCCAGTGCTTTGCATACATTTCAAGAATTTCCTGCTTGGAAAAATTCGTCTGCGTCGAGATGAATACTCGCCGTGTATCGGGATTTCCAAAGGGCTTTTTCGAATAGCACAGCAAAACAACCGCTTTTTCGCAGTTGCTCACTTTGCCCTCATGGCGATACGCATAGAAACGCGATGACCAACAGTCGCGAGGCTGACATTCGGATCACCTTTGCGGATGACAGTGGCAAATGCTTTTGCCTGCTGTCGAATCTGGTTGGGATAGATGATGCGGTAGGTGTGCAGTGCACCAATAGTCTCGGAACCTTTCTGCGCCAAAACTTTCCATGATAGCCGGGCATGAAAACCGAATGGATGGTTGCCGTTATGTGCTCCAAGTAAACATCGGAAAGAATTTTTCTGAATCGAAGCTGGTTGAGGCTATTACAAATTTTTTCCAATCGTTTTACAATGTACTCATGTGACATCTCCTTTCGTGGGGGAGAATTGAGTGGTGTTAGTATCTTCATTCTATTACCGCCATGAGGAAATTCCTCTATTTTTTGGGTTGCCTTTTGGAATCTGCTCGCTTATAGTTTAATACTATTTTCGGATTGACCTGAGCCATCTGCTTGCGCCTTTTCATCCGGAAATAGTATAATAGAATAATATGCATAGAGATCTACTAAAAAGCATTTATGGTCTAATCACTATTCCGCCTTTTGCTCTGTACTATAAATGAGCAAATAGTGAAAACTGCACAAGGCACATCGAAATAAGAAAATTGTTCGGTCACGAATCGCAATTTATCACGTTTTTTTATAACCCAAAGGCTACAGCAGAATCGCGGTTTTTGTGCATTTATTCAGATTTGCTCGTTTATAGCTCTGTATACTTATTCAGCTCATCTTCTAACTGTTCAATTTCAGAATTTAGTTTCACCAATTCATCATTAGTAAAACCCAACTTGGTACATTTGTGCTTATAATATTTTTCAGGAAAAGATTTTAACCAGCTGCTTAAATCAAATGAATGAGTTGTAATCATTGATAATGCAAGGTTGATTAAAAAGATTACAATAGGAACAATGGTGCATACATTCGCAAATAGACTAACTGTAGAATTGTCGCGTCCGAAAATTTGACTCAAAAGTCCGCCTAAAAACACTACGGTAATTCCAATCATTAACATTACTATCAAGTTTCTAACATGTATTTGACTTTGCTCTGCTTTAGTCCGTTTGAACAATAGTTCATCTCTTCGGCGTACTTTGTCCGGCAAAGTAATATTAATTAACCTTATTTTCTCTTCTATTGCATTCTGCTTAATAGTCGCCTTCTCTCGCTCATATTGTTCTCTGTATAATACAGCTTCAGCCTCGGCTTTCAACTTAAAATCTGCTAACCGAGACTCGCCCTCAGCGATGCCTTCAGTCTTACCATCATTGCGTATTGCTTGAAGGATTTCTAATGGCGTAGCATCAGAGATTGCCTCGGGATCCCCTAATGTTTTTTCCATTAGTTTTTCCGATACAAGACGACTTCCCTTTAGAGCATAGCATTGTTCACTTGTTATTTCTCCGCTTTCCCTTAGTTTGTTTATTGTAGCGCTAAGTTTGTGCAACACCTTTGTATTAGGTTGAAAAGCAAGCATAGCATTTGAAATAATCTGCTCCTGATTCATTTTTACAATTTGTATCGGATCACTGAGCCACAAGTACGTTCCGAAAAAAGCATCGGTCATTAAGCATGGAATTGTTGTATTCTTATAGTCTATCTTTGAATAGTATTCATTCGCAATTTTGCACAGTGCACAATTAGATGACACAAAAATGTAATTGCAATCCGGAATATAAACAGGACGCTGCCCTGCACGTAATATGTGTATCTTAGAAATTGACTTCACATCAATTTCAATAGTAGCTCGTTGAAGCACCTCATCAAAATATGGATTTGTTTCGCGATAATATTTAGTAATGGCATCATATACTGCACCTTCATCAATGACGAAACGAAAGTTATCCTTAGAGTATTCAGCGTCAATAATATCAATACCGAGATTGGTTATTTTTTGCTTCAAGTTGTATCCATATTCTTCAACATCATCCCGGCTTGCACCCTGGTTCCTGAAATATTCTATTGTTTCTGACGACTTCGCACGATCATATTCTGGATTTTCCATCCATTTGGCAGCACTTGAAATAATATGTGCCATTTCATCGTATGTATGTTTGAAAATTGCACATTTTGCACCTTTTTGTTTTGTACTTTCAAGAAGCGATTGGTAATATTGCGTTCTACCTGCCGTGTCAATACCGAGCATCAGAAAAACCGGTGGAGCATCAAAAACAATAGTGACCTCTTCCAAAGAGTGAAATGTTGTTAATTCGTTTTCATGAAATGTCAAACAATCAGCAAGGATACTGCCAGTTACAATAGCTGTGACATACTCAAGAAGTGGAGATTTGCTTTCCTTGAGAGACAAGATAAATGAACCGAATAAATAATCGATTTTTCCGTCTGCATTCTGCGCTTCAATATGCCCAGAAAAATGCTCCAGCTTTTGAGCGTCCACATAAGCAATGATTATAGAACTTGCTTTCTTATCATCATAATTGACTCCTTTCCTTTGAACAAATTCTTTAAATGCACTAACAAGCTGCGCATACTTGGACTCGCTGCCAATTATCTCTTCTTCCATGCTTGCGAATTCATGAATTTTGCTGGTTGGGCGATAACGTCCGAAATAATTCTTTTTTGTTAAGTACTCTTTTGATAGGGCAATGCCAAGTATGCTACGCATTGCATAATAATTAATTTTGTATCCAAATTCGGATTCAAAATCATCGACTAAATCAGGTATCTCTATCGTTCTGTATTGTTTTCTGTAGATCAAAAGTAAAACAAGCCTCATGTGTGCCTCAAGATAGTCATACGTTGATAGCCCACTTCTTAGGACTGCATAACAACTAATCTTTCGAATATCAGCTGCACTTGCCATAGAAATCACCTACTTTCCATAATAATCTGCAAAATGTATAGCTATTTACTAAACAAACAGCAGCGAAACTCTATCAGACGTCAATTTCAACGGATATTTTCTCAATCATTAAACCCAAATTTCTCAACCTTAAGCGTTTTGCAGTTTTCATTGACTGTTCTAACGGTCGTGACGGGTGTTCCATCCGGCATGGTAGCATCGACTAACAGCTTGATTTCAACGGTGGCCCCATCGACTTGCAGCAGATGGTTGATTACCTCATCCATGAGGCTTCCTACATTCTTGACAACACGGGTTGCATCAAGTGTCGTCAGCATTTCGAAATGGCAATTCTGCGGCTTTGGCGGCTGAACGGGCGCAGCTGTTGCTGTCTGCGTGGTGCTTGCAGGTGTGCTTTGCCCATCATCACTGTTGGCGAAATTGTCAGCAATGACCGATGACTGCGATAAAACCGGCTGTGCAGCATGTGTCTCCGACGCCTTTTGTTTGAGTGCAGCAAGCTGCTTTACCAAATAGCCGGAGCGATCCACAAAGCCTACATACTGGTTGTATTTCAACGCAGTGTATTTGCCATCACTCACACTGTCCGCATAGGCAAAGTATTCTTCGGAGTTGACACCTGCCTGAATTGCATTCTGAAGTACCTCAAAGGAAGCAAGGCGCGGCAGATAGCAATAGGTGCAGAGCAGCTTCCACAGATCACCAACATTGATTTCATTGCGGTTTTGCCACAGAAGATTCTCCATCTGCATGTTCAGCAAAGCAGGCGCCCATTGGGTAATAAGCTGCTCATTCTGCTGCATCTTCCTGACGGCCTTTGAAACAATGCTGTCACTGCCGCCGCGAATGCTGATTTCATCCCAGATGATGGTCTTCAAGTCGATTGCTCGGTCAATATAAGGAACAAGCAGATGGCAGTACGTTTCCATAATGCGAGATTCAACCGTCTGATTGCTTCGATTCAGGTTGTTTTCCGTTTCTCGATTCTGTGCTGCATCAAGGTTCAAGTCAATACTGTCTTCCTTAATGGACTTCCACGCGAGGAAGCGCTTGACCTCTTCGCGAAGCGCACTCATTGTGTTTTGGTCAGGAGCGATGAACGCCAGCATATTCCGATAGATGCGCGGAGATGTACCACGCGTATTCAGAATGTTCTCGGCGGCCTGAATGGCTAAATCTGCGGGATTGTTGCTCTTGTAGGTCTGGTTGTATTTCAGAATGACAAGCCCCACATCTTGTTCGTCGCTGACATCCATGGAGGTTTCCGGGCAAATGTGCAAGCGACCGAACGGACGCTCCTTGCGAATCGTTTTGAGGCGACGTTCAATCTCCATTTCCACTTCTTCGTTGGAGCGCTGACTGGCGCGGTCTTCAACCGTCTTGCGCAAGGTCGGACGAGTATCAAACCAGAAGCGGTCGTTGGAAGGATTGCTGTAAAGGTACGTCAGAGAGGATTGAAGCGTGTTCAGGGCATCGTTGAAGATAGCGATGTTCTGTCCCGGCTGCACAGCACCAAGGCGAATGCGAGAGGTTTCCAGACCGCGAATGCTGTCGCTGCGAGTGCTGGGGGCACTGCCCAACATAATGGTACGCGCAACACGGCGGGCAACCATATCCTTGGAAAAGCGCGGAACTTCCACATCCTTTTGATATGGAATGGAGTTTTTGCCGTCCACTTCATGGTCAACGATGGCATTCCAGTTGTCGCCCACATGGCGGGTTAGCTCGTCACGAATGTTGGGTACATCCAGCGGAATCGAGCTGGGCATGATGAGAAGTCCGCCGTCTTGGTGCATCCAAAGTTCATGGACGACCGCGGCCATCAGGCGCAAAACGCCGCGCGTTTTCTGGAATTTCTCAATGGTTGCCCAGTCTTCATAGAGACGGTCGAAGATTTCCGGGTGAATCGGATAGCAGGAACGCATCCGTTCATAGTAGTCCACTTCCTTGGCTTCAGTCGGGAAATCAGCGGCATTCTCCTGATACATCCGGCTAAATTCACGGCAGACGTTGTCGCGTGCTGTTTCGTCCTTGCAGTTGAGGAACAGACGGCGGCGAACAATCTCGAAGCCTTCGTTTGCCGCAACAGGCTTCCAGATGGATTCCATGCGCCCAAACGTATGTTCAATGGCAGCCAAGGCTCGCTGTCCAAAACTGGCTTCGCGGCTTTCCTCGCCTGTGATTTCATAATCGGATTCGGGAATAGACGCAACAACAAGCGTATTTTGGGATGCGCGTGCTGCTTCCGTGATTTCCTGCACGAAGACAACCAAGTCATCGAAAGTACCAGCGGGCAAATCCGTCCGATCGCGAATCTTTCGCGCATATGCCACAAGCTCATCAATCAGCACGACGCAGGGGCCGCATTTATCGAACAGATTCTTGAGCGTTTCGCTGCCGGGAGATACGCCCTTTTTGTCGGATTCCTTCACATAATCGTAGAGCTTCATGTTGCCGGCTTCTTTGGCAAGCTGATACGCCATTTCGCCCCAGAGCGTGTTGACGGTGCCGCCAGGCAAATCCGCCGGACGCTTGCTCTTGGCAGGTTCAAGGGCTGTACCAACCAGCACGGCAACACGGCAAATCGGCAGACTGTCCACTTCTGCTTCTTCCAGCACGGGTTTTAAGTTAGGCAGCTTGACGATAGACGCACGCCCGCGCAGCAAGTGATACAGCGCCAGCATACTGTGCGTTTTGCCGCCGCCAAACGCCGTTTTCAGCTGAATGACAGGCTCGCCGTCCTTCCCGGTGACGCGGCGAATAGCTTGCACCAGCAGCCCTTTCATGCCTTCGGTTAGATAGGTGCGGGAGAAGAACTCCACCGGGTCGCGGTACTCATAAGCGCCCTCTCCGCGAGCCACTTGCGCCAAATCAGCGGCAAATTCGGCATTCTTGTATCGCCCCTGCGCCACGTCGGGGTGCGGCTCAATCACATCGCGCCAGCAGGGGAGACCAGCCATCGGCGTAGTCTGCATGACACCCAGTGACTTTTTGCCAGCGCCGGCATCCATACCATTGGAGGTGGATGCCATCGACCCCTGCGCAGAGCCATATGCCACCATGCGATACAGCTCTTGCAATTTCTGCTGCGACTCCTGATCAATGCTGCCCATCAACAGCGACATGGTGTCCAGTGCGCGGGCAGTTTCCTTGTCCGTGAAGTCCGTACCGGTGAAATGCGCCCATTTGTTCCGAACATCCAGAATCTCGCTGACCCAAGAGCGCGCCGTGTTCGGCAGGCGATATTTGAACAGGTTTTGCCAGTGACTGATAATCAAGCTCAGGCAGTTGGACACATCCAGCGCATCCTGACGATCAGCATAGTCTGCCAAACAGGCGAGACGCTCATAATCGCGGGAATCGCGGATATATGGCAAGACGCCCGACTGCCACCATGCGTCATTGATTCGGTATTCCGGGATGCTCTGCAATTGCTGTAAAACATAGCCAGACAGCGTTTCGCGCATGATGCCCAGCGCCTGACTGATGATTTCGTGATTCGACATACTTTACTCCTCCGTATTCTTACAGTAGCTCCATCTTTATCTGCACGGGGATTTCCGCCTGCATCTGCGCCGCCGCGGACTGGATGTCCGGCCACGCCACGACCAGATTGTTGTAGGCGTAGCCCTCCTGCGCCCAGTTCTTGCGCTCGCAGATGGTGTACAGGCGATACGCCAGCGCCTTGGCTTCCTCGGCGTTGCTGCCGAAAATGTTCAGCACAATGGCAGCGCACGCCTTCACGCCGCCGACTTCCATCGCGCGGGCGAGCTGCTGGGTCAGCAGCCAAGTGCAGGATTCATGCGTATCAACGCGTTCAGGCAGTTCGTCGCGGGTTTTCAGGCGCACCTGTCCCTTCGCTGCCATCAGCACGCCGTGTTCCGCCAGCGCCTGCACACTGGTGTTCTTGGCGCGGGCGAGGATGTCCGCATCGCCGAACTTGATGTTGTTGAACGCATACTGGCTGAACAGCTCCACGCAGAAGCGGCTTTCGCGGTCGAGTTCGCCTTCCTGCTCGTTATAGAAGGCGTCCAGCTCCTGGTTGATGATTTGCAATGCAGCGCGCACGCTCATGGGCTTGCCGTCGGCTTCCAGCACGCTCTTGTAGCGGCTGAACACGCCAATGCCGGGGCCGATGGCGGACTGCGCCAAGTCCACCGGGGCAATGTTGGCGGATTGCAGCTTTTCCAGCGCCGGGCGCATTTCCCGGTGGAGGGCATTGATGAACTCGCGGCGGGTGGCGCTGCCCGTGGTTTCGTCGCGCTTGCGGCAAACGAGGACGATGCTGGATGCGAGGGCATTCGTGCCGCTGGCAATTGAGCGATTCGCCATTTCTGTGCGCATAGGCCATGTGCCGGTAATAGAGAAACCTGCGCGGATGATGGCGGACAGCATGGTTTCCCAGCCTGTTGAAGAAGTTGTATCTTCTGTGTCCGTTTCGCTTTGCTTGAACGCATAGTAGATGGTTACAGGAATATCATCCCGCGAATAATCATGGAGACGGCAGCAGGTGTTGAACATACCATCTTCAAAGAAATCTCTTGCTTTTTCCACGCTGCCATCAAAACGATAGGGCGTTGCAACCAGTTCCTCTGCTTTGGGTACAAGCATCGTGCGGAAGAGTTTCGGATAGGTTCCTTTGAGTGCCTGCCGCATCCAAACATAAAAATAGTCCGACAAATCCGCGTAACCAATATTATCATAGTACGGCGGGTCGGTGGAAACTGCAATATTTCGTAATCCATTGTCACTTTGAGCATCATGCTGTTTAGCGCTTCCTTGAATTGTTGCTGGAAAAAGAAGTGTGGCTTTTGTAACCCATTCAAGCATATTGTCGCAGCAACCTGCGGAGTCCGAAAACGGATTTGCTTCGGCAAAATCCCACACCATTGGAATCGCTTGCCGACCAAAAGTGTTACGAATCAGTTCTTTTGAACTATGCCACGAACAAATCGACGAATGATAATCCGCCATCTTATCCACCACAAACGCCAAATACACCCCCACCGCCTCGCCATACGCCCTTGCACCGCTTCCGCCCTCGGACAGCGCAATGTGGTCGTTGAACACACCCACCGCCACGGCATCCGCTTCGGCTTTCTGCTGGGCTTCGGAAACGAGGGAGGAGAAGGTGGTTAGGGCGGTAAGCTGGCGAGGGGTGAAAAGGTCGCTTGTTTCGTTGAAACCATACAGTGAAACGTTGACTCTTGCTTTCCCGGACAAAATCCCGCTGGGTGCATCATCAGGACGAGAGACATGTGCAGCATTACGGTGTTCGCTGTTGGCAGTAAGATATAGGCGACCGTATTTTCCTTCCGCTACAACCGCCGTCAAGACAGATTGCATTCGATGTTCACGCGCCTCTTGGCGAATATAATCAAATGCAACAGAAGTGCCGCAAGCAAGGCACTTTGCACCTGCTCGGCTGACTGTTCCTTCATCAGCTGATGGCTTTCCGTTTACAACTTTGTAGGTAAATGCACTTCCGGCACACGTTGGTTGAATATATGCTTCTTTTCCCTTTTTCTTAGAAAGCATAAATGACTTAACCAGCGGCATTTCGCATCCACACGCCGGGTTCGGACACTTCACCGTTCGCGCCCAAATCCACGCAATCACAGTGGCTTCGCTGCCATCTTCCAGCTTTGCTTTGGGGTACAAATGCCCGATGCGCTTGTAGGCTTCCTGTTTCATCCATTCGCCGTAATAGCGCACATCCTCCGCCAGCCCTGCCGCGCCCTTCCAGCCCTGATTGGCAGCGCCCTGCCGCTGTGCTTCCGGGTTCACAGGCGAACGTCCGGCAAACTTCGGCGGAATCTCAATCATCGCCTTGTTAATCATCACCGCCACGGGGTTCAGGTCGTGTGCGTGTGCTTCCAGACCGAGGCGCTGGGCTTCCAGCGGAATCGCGCCGCCGCCCGCGAAGGGATCCAGCAGGGCCGGAGGGTTGTTGTTCGTGGATTTCATGATCTCAGCCTTGGCTTCCGCCAGAACGCCTTCGTCATTGCTGTTCTCCCATTTCACCAGGCGCGTCAGGATGTCAAACAGGCGCTCGCGCTCCTGCTGCTGGGCTTCCTCGGTGGGAAATTGCTCCGGATGGCTGGAGGGATCGTCCACCAGCGATGACCAGATGACGGCGCGCGCCGTGGCCAGGGGTCGCCGTGCCCACCATAGATGCAGCGTGCTGGGATGGCCGTGGCGAATGGATTTTTCGCGGGCAGATTCCGCGTTGATGGCCTCCAACGGAAGGGCAACCTCGATGAGTTTCTTTATCGTGGGCATCGTGTGCTTCCTCACTTTTCTATTTCGCCGTTTCGCATCAAATCGGCAATTTCATAATTCACGCTGCA
>ULTC01034202.1_pt1 | contig 14627 bp, 8 predicted proteins | sample 1957091 | NCBI WGS metagenome assembly ULTC01 (sample SAMEA4835720, study PRJEB28245) | human gut metagenome | biome: gut microbiome; material: fecal sample | place: Denmark | collected 2008 | reverse complement strand
GCGAGCCGTAGAGGCGGATACGTATTATAATTCCTGTGTGCATGCCGCTTACCTTGAACCGGATTCGCGGCATGCTTTAAGAGGCAAGTTGCTCCGGAAGGAAAGTTATGTGAAAGACCAGTTCAGTCCCTGGTCGGTGGAACGGTATAAATACCGGGTGCAGGGACCGACGCCGCCCTATTGCACCAGCGTAAAAAATGCGATCAGCAAACTGTACGTTTCGAAAAACTATCTGGACAATTGCTTGGCAGATGAGTGGTCATGCACTTATTTCGAAGGTCAAGATTCGCTGATGATTCATAAAAAATATAGTTACAATCGGCTGAATCAGCAAACCGGGGTTTGTACGACCGATTATGGGCTTAAAACTTCGAGGATTTCGGAACGTCTCTACCTCGATGACATCGTTTCGGATTCCGATTCGGTCCATCGGTATATGAAGGAATTGAACGTCATCCGGTTTCCGGTTAAAACACTTACTGCATTTTTCGGAGCGACGGATCCTAGCCGAATTGGATACGAGTTGACGGACGGAACCTATTATGAATTTCAGAGAAACGGCAACATGATTTGTGTCAGCAGTGTGAAGAAAGCCAAAATTCCGCCGGCAGGAAATGGTTTAGGTACATTTTGCGGATTCGATTTCGATCACTTGCTGATTACGGCTGCGTCTTACCGATATAACCACAAAAATTATCCGGTGGAGATACGAAACCGGGCGGACAGACCTACCTGCATCGTATGGGGATACAACGGTTTGTATCCGGTAGCGAAAATCGAGAATTGTTCCCTCTATGAATTCGAAAAAATTCTGCTTTCCAGTCATCAAGGCTACGTTTTCAATGCGGAACTTCCGAGTTCCCTTCAATATGTCATTTATCAGCGCAATGATATGGAGATGACCGCCTATGACTATATACCGAATGTCGGGGTGACGTGTATTCGGGACCCAGCCGAACGTTGTACTTATTACGAATACGATCATGACGGGAAACTGAGTTGTATTGCGGATGATAAGTTGCGGTTGGTAAAAGCATTCAAATATCATATCAAGAACCAGTAAAGCCGACAGTCATGAAAAAGATCATAAGTTTATTCCTGTTTCTGTTCCTGCATTTTACCGTATTTGCGGGAAATCTCTCGTTCTCGTTCGGAGACATTGCCCACATTCTGGACGTGTCGCCATCTTTCGTATCCCAAGCCGGTGGCACAGTGATCATGTCTTTCGAGGTGACCTGGGAAAAAGATTATCAGATCGGCAGCGATCTGCAATTTATTATCAATGGTAATGTATTGTCGTCCGGAATCGTCTGTTCGCAGGTCCGAAAGGCCGGAGGATCGTCCGATTATGCGAATTACGAGGCGCAACTTGAAATCGGCGCTATAACGGTCGAGGAATTTCGGCGGGAAATATCTTTCCGGGGAGCCGAGGATCGCGACGGAATCGTCGTACTGCAAGGCGGCGAAACGCTTCAAGGAACGATTTCGGGTAGTAATTGCGAGAACATGTTCCCGGGACAACGGTTCGACATCCTTGTCAGCGATGCGGAAATCGGTGCCTGGTATACACTTTACAGGTGCGAAGGCGCTGAAATGGTGGAAATTGAGACTAAAATTGCCTCGAAATCGACTTTTTATTTCTCGCTTGTCGATTGCCCGGGTACGTATGTCGTTGGAAACGGAGCTTCCTGGTGTGAGGGTGTAGTCCATGCCTATGAGGCCGTCATCTTCTCTCCGGATTTTTTCAATTCCGGCTATTCCGGCGATATCGAACTTCCAGCCGACGGTGGGGTGTATTCCGGAACGCTTGAAGCGAAAGATGAAATCCCCATCGAAGTAACCGAGTTTTATCTGGGAATGCTTTCCGGAGAGTTTACGAATTTATGGAGTGAATATCTCGGATTTACGATCGTGGGATATAGTAATGACCATAAGCGACTGTATTACCAGATCGTATGCGGACCTAACATATCGAACGTCCCGCGTGTCGGAGACACACAATTCGTGTATAAAAGCGGGAATGTGGAGAGGACGATTAAGTTCGTTCAGCCCGCAGGCGGCGTTCTGCGCCCGTATCGGGTTTCGTCCCAAACGAATACCGGCCGTACGGCCTTGACGGTGCACCTCAGCGGATCGCAACCGATGGTCATGTATTATTTGCGTGATGACCAAGGTGCGAGAATTCGTAGTATGTCGGGAACGGGCAGTCCCCTGCGTTTCGAAGGAGTGGATACGATGGGGGTGTATACGGTTCTGGCCTATTACGAAGATATGGAAAATATGGCTGAATTGGAGATGTTGGGCAAGGCGCAAATGCCTGTTATATTGCCTGACTTTGATGATGAAGATCCACAAGAGCCGGAAAATTATGTGCGGAATTATACGTTTACATCGGCCGATCAGGATTATACACTCGATGCTACGTATTATAACGGTCTCGGTTATCCGCTCCAAACCGTTCTCGGACATGCGTCGGGTGACGGGCGCAAAAATATAATAACGCCGATTTATTATGATAATATGCTGAATCCCGATGTGCATGTCTGTCTGCCCTATGCGGACGAGGCCGAAGGCGTCAGGATGGGGGATAATCCCGAAGAGGCGCAGCGCGGGTTTTACGACTGGTTGTATGGTCCGGAAGAGGGAGAGTATGCGTATGTAGCGAATGACTTCGAGGCTTCCTCGCGCACCCGGATTCTCCGGTCAATGAACGCTGGACGGGTATTTCGCAATCACATGAAATATAAGGAGCATTCGTATAGGTTCAACGCTGATTTCGAAGTGCGCGATGATGCCAATGAATTTTATGCCGCGGGAGCCTTGTTGAAGCACACCGTAAAAAATGAAGATGGCAATCTGACGGTCGAATTTAGGGATATAACGGATCGGATCCGCCTGCAGCAGGATATAGATACGGAGGGAAATATCGTCCGCGATGTTCATTATACGTACAACCATCTCGATCGGCTTTCGTCGGTTAGTACCGGTTTTTTGTATGAATATGACAGTTTGGGGCGAGTTGCGGAACGGAGATTACCCGGAGGTCGGGATGAAATAGTTTTTTACGACGATGAAGACCGGATTATCTACAGGGGAACTCGCGGCACGCATTTCAAATATGAATACGATGATTTCGGCAGAATAGCGAACGTTTATGCCAAGCCCAGCATCTGGTACAGTTATTTTTCGATGAACGACTCGCTATCGCGCTGTGCTCCGGGAGAACATCCCATTCTGAATTTTGGAGGGACACTGATCTCTTCCTATGAATACGGGACGACGCGAGATGGCGAACTTGCATTTCAGCCTGTTGAAGGGGTTGTTTCGCAAAGTGATGTGAGTGAAAAGATCCGGGGGTTCAAAACGTATGAGAAGCAACTGATCGTACAGGACAGCATGCTCTTGGCTGAATTCCCAGAATATGTCGAGCGGGCCTATTATTACGATTATAGGGGCCGTGTCATTCAACGGGTCGAGAAAACCCATCTGGGGAGTATTTTGCGCACGAGTTATAAATACGATTTTGTGGGTAATACGCTGGTTTCGGACGAGCAGCATACTAAAGCAGACGAGTTCGACGACGGAATCCGAATATCCTACGTGTATGATTCCCGGAATCGGATAACCCAGGAGTCCGCGGAGATGCGCAACGGGGCCAGTTCGTTGGTAACTTGTGAATACGACGATCTCGGCCGGTTGAGTCGGAAAACTTATTATATCGACGACCGCGCTGTTACCGAAACGTATGATTATAATATGCAGGGATGGCAGACCCGCCGTCAGAGCGAATATTTCGATCAGCAGCTGATCTATTATGACACAGTGGGACTGCTCCCTACATCGCGTCTCTTTTCCGGGAACATCGCGGGGATTCAATGGCAACACAAGGCCAAATCGAGCCATGCCTATGTTTTCCAATATGACGGACAGGATCGGTTGCTGAGTGCGAATCTGTACGATAGAAACTCGGATATTCCCCGGCAAGATGAATACAGCGAATATTTCGATTATTATCCGGATGGGAACGTCAAGGCCGTTCGGCGTTACAATGTTTACAGCGATTCGGTGGATGATATTTCCTTTGCCGAAGGGAATTGCCCCAACTACCTGACGGACCATGCGCACGACGATGTCCGCTATGCGTTGAGCTTTGACGAGCGCGGCAATTTGATCCGGGACGAATACAATAATTTGGAACTGAGCTATAATTTCCTTAATTTAGTATCCCGTACCGCGACCCAAACCGAAAGCGAGGGAGCCGTCGATTATTATACTTATCTGGCCGACGGTACCAAGTGCGCTTTGATCGGTAATTACGATGCCGGCTACGATTACATAGGTTCTTTGGTATATCGGAACAATGGAGGTTCCCGCAACTTTGACAGCGCACCTTTCGGTTCGGGCCGTTTTCGGGCCGTAACCGGCGAAGGGTCCTGGCAGGCCGTACCGTTGTATTTCCTGCAGGATCATCTGGGGAGTACACGCGTCGTCATAAGCGGATCGGAACCTGATGCGACGTATGATTATTATCCCTACGGTATGTTGTGGGCCGATGCCGGGCATCCTGTATCGGATAACAATTACCTGTTCAACGGCAAGGAGTGGCAGGCCCAGGACGCTATAAATATGTATGATTACGGCGCCCGTTTCTACCAGCCCCGTTATGGCCGCTGGCTGGCTGTCGATCCGCTGGCAGAGAAGTATTATTCGGTCAGCCCGTATGCTTATTGTGCGGGGAATCCCGTGAATCATATTGATTATGAGGGGAGATTGATTGGCTTTTACGTTGCGGGCCGAAGTGGTGATATTGTCAATATCCCCGGTGATCAGGATTTGTCGTCCGTTGGTTATCACTATTTAGGTTCGGATGATGCTACGGTAGGTGAAATCAGGGACAATTATGCCGCTTACCAGGCCCGACAGGAAAAGGGCAAGGCTATGATGAGCATTTTTTCTCCGGATAATGTGGGCGCAATTCTTGGAATCGCAATGGGTGTAGGCGAGGCTCCTCAAAGAACTATGCATTCGGTCCGGAGGTTGGCGACTTCGACTTCATCAGGTGTGTGGAAATTGCATCCTTTAGAACGAGGTTGGGCGATAGAAAAGCGATTGAGCGGCTGGGGTAATAATTTCCCGGTTATTGATAAGTTTGAAAAAGGTATTGCGACAAGTATCAAAAGTCTGGACTTGAATGCTCCGACATACCAAAAGACTGGTAAGGTGTTTAATACACTCAAAGGGTATATAGATGATTTAGCCCGGTTTAACGGTGCTAAATGGAAGAATATTAATATTCAAAGTAGCAATATTCTTGGGAAACAGTTGGATTTGGCATTGCCGTTCGGAAGTGGTAGCGCCGTTCAATGGGAGCAAATTCAGCGGGCTATGAAATATGCTTTGCAAAATAATATTACCATGACGATTAATTTCATAAAATAATTATATTATGGCTGATAATTATGTTCAAAAATCCGTATCCTTATATCGAGATGCAAAAAATAATTTGTATTGGTTGTTCCCGAATAATACGATAGAACGAGGTTTTTATATTCTTGGATTACCGGCGAAGAAATTCGATGCGGCCTCTACGGATTGTATGACGTTGATTCATGAAACGTTGGATCTGATGCAATACTGTCGGAGTGTGACCTATGGCGATGCGACGCAGGATCTGAAAGCCCGATTTAAAGCGGAGGTTAAATTATGGTCAGGTTCGCCGGGGTTACAGAAAGCATCATCAGCAGTTTTAACGATTTATTTGACAGATAATGAATTCTGTATAGATGTTTTCTCTGCAAAAAAAGAGGAACGTGGCGCTTATAAATATACGATAAAACGCCCGTTGGAAGCGTCCCGTGATGAATTTGCTGAAGCATTGAAAGAAGCATTTGATTTCTATAAGTGATACCGTGAGGTTAGAATCCTGTTGAAAATCAGCAGGATTCTTATTTTCAAATGTGGGAAGATCGATGGTTGCGACGCAATAATTTTATCCCAACGAAATTCTTTAAGGTCAGTAAAGGCATTCAAGTATATAAATGTCATTTAAAAATAACATAAAATATCTAAATACGGAGGATTTAGATATGGTCAAGTTATTTGGATATATTTACTATCGGACGATATGCTGGAAATCTTGGACTTCCGGTGATGTATGATCCTCTGCAGCTATTTAGGGATAATATCTTAAATTATTACCAATATCAATAAAAACTATTAAGTTATTTCTGCCGTCGGTACTTTTGATTATAGGGATTCAATACTGTATGTGCGAAACCATTTGCTATCCTCAAGAACGGCGAATTGGGAATCCGGCTTATGAATACAGGAAATTAAAAGAGTGCGAAGTCTCTCCGGAGGTATTCGGTTTAGTCGATCGTTTTATCAACCAGAACAAGAAAGCGTTGTATTACGACACCACAATTATTTATACTTCAGAAAAGTCTATTATCCGTACAGCGAGTCTTTGTCTGTGTATTCTTATTTGGACGATCCCGAGTTCTATGACACGTATTTTATAGACGATGATAGTGTTATCGGCTATTTCCGATGCAATGGCTATTACTGCATAATGTTCCGGGATAAGTCTGCAGCCCATTTTGTCGATAAACTGTATTATTATACGGGAAAAGAGCGATCTTTCTTAAGACGTCCGTTTGATATAGATGACTGGTCGGAACCGCAAATACACGAGTTTTATGAATACCAAAACGGCAAATTTACACGTCCGTAACGGCTCCTCTATTTTTAGTTCATTTTTAATCTTTTTAAGGCGACTGATTGTCGCCTTTTTTATGTTTGGACGTATATGGTAATGGCGGATATTCGCTCCATTTCTAATGAGTGCTTTCAACTGTTTTTAGCGAGCTATTTTCCTTCGTTTATACTGAAATCATGTTTAGCTGGCCCTAATAAGCTAATTTTATCTTGGCCCTCAACTGCCTGGCTTTCTTTTGGTTACATTTATCGTAAGGCCTTGATAAGATTTTTGATCTGTAAATAGCTGATTCCTAATATATTAAATATACGGGCGTAAGATCCGGTTTTTTATTAAAAATCACAAGAACAAAGCTTCGTGAATTGTACTTTTATAAAAAATATTAACCCTAAATTCTGCATTCATGAGACGTGTTTCCTATTTTTTTATCTTTATCTGCGTATTCTGGATTTCGGCAAGTTACGGGCAGGCAGATGACCCGCAGGATGATCCGTATATAAAACAACAGGTAAACAAAATCGTCCCGCCATCGCCGAACGCATCGTCATTGGGAATTTACGGGAATATCCCAGTCGGTCATTATACAGGCGTACCGAATATAAGTATTCCTATCTATGAAATCAAATCGGGAGATTTTACACTGCCGATAGCACTTTCATACCACGCTTCAGGTATCAAGGTTGCGCAGGAAGCCAGTAGCGTCGGTCTAGGATGGGTATTAAATGCCGGGGGATGTATTGTCAGGGAGATAAAGCATTGGGACGACTTTGCTTATGGAGGTTATTATTCTGATCAATCTTTCCCTGAAAGTGATGAAAACAACGATGTTGTAGATTTTAGAGATAGTCAATATCTCGAATATTTAAATAATAATAAAGACTCTGAGCCAGATATGTTCAGTTATAATTTTGGCAATATGTCCGGAAGCTTTTTCTTTGAACGCTATAAAGACAGTGATACAAATACGTCTTCTAAGGCCGAAGCCATAATTTCAAATAAAGATACCTGGCTTAAAATCGTCTGTACTAAGTTCTATGAAGATGGATATGGATATGCTACCAACTTCGAGATTGCGGATGCTTATGGAAATACCTATCTTTTTGGCTCTTCGAGTGCCCTGCGCGAAAATACAAGGACATTTGTATCTACATTAAAGGCTCCTCCGGAAGAGAGGCATTTGATTCGTTACTATCAAGATTTTTCGCCAAGAGAAGAAAAAGAGTACGAAGTTACAACAGCCTGGTACCTGGATAAGATTATTACGGCGAAACGAGATACGATAAAATTCGAATATGAAAAGGAAAAAATATACAGCACTATCAGTGTGAATGAGGATGTCAGCTATATGTTTGCGGCATGGGGCAGTATTGGAGATGGACCTAAGAACGCTTACAAATATTATAATTTGAGTTATACGGAGAACGATCAATTGCTTTTAAAGAAAATATCTTTCAATGGTGGAGTTGTAAATATAGATTATGCTAATAGGGAAGATGTTGATCACACAGAGAATGGGAAAAAAGCAAAGAAAGTGGATTGGTTGACTGTGAAAAATAAGTCAAATAATTATGTTGTCAGAGCAAGATTCAATCATTCCTATATGGGTAATATCATAACGGCTATAACATTGGCGGATAAGGAGCTGAATGCTTTGAACTGCCGATTATTATTAGATGGTATATCTCTTTATCGGGACGATGGTTATAAGGCTCAAAACTATAATTTTTCTTATAATAATAATCCATTACCTCAAAAAAATTCGAAACATACGGATTATTGGGGATATTATAACGAAGGTCCCGAGCCGGTTGGGAATCAAAGTTTTCATTACACGCCGCCGGTCCGTTTTAATTATTACGATTCCGAGGGACATGAACAATCATCCATATGTAATGGTGTAAATAAAAATTCGAGCATAGATCGCAGTCAATATGGCATACTCACTTCTATTCAGTATCCGACAGGGGGTAGAACCGATTTTGAATACGAGTTAAATGAGTTCGGTAATACTTTTTTTGATTCGCTCGACTCATTGGTAAAGATTGGCGGCGGCCTAAGAATCAGGAATATATATGATCTTTCAAATACAGCTGATACTACTTCTGTAAGGACTTTTACTTATAAGAAAAATGGAGTATCATCAGGGATCTTAATGACAATCCCGGTTTACTATCTGAGTTTCATTCTAAATCCGAAGCCTATTAACCCCTCCTATGCAGGCCTCTTCTTAAACGGGAACTCTAACTCATACTCACCCATTATGGGGGCCGCATCCGGGATGTATGTGGGTTATTCTTATGTCGAAGAAAAAAATATGACACATGGAACTAATAACGGTTATATAGCTTATAGCTTTGACAACACAGCTAACCGAATTATCCACATCGAGCAACTTATCCGCAATTATCCATCCATACCTAGTATGACTAACGGGCTGCCCGTAGAAATCACTTATTTCGACAGCAGTAATAATCGGGTAAAAAAACGAGCTTCTCCTATAAGCAAGTGGAACAAAAGAAAATTAAAGGATTGATGTGTTATAGGCTGCCTATGGTTGAAAAAGGGGACGCAAAGTTTTATGATCTCTATTCAGAGAGATGGGTATTAGACAGAAAAATAGAAACTCGGTACTTTCCAGGCGATAAAAGCATAAGCCTGAGAACGGCGTATGATTACAACGATACGAACTTGTTGAAAAAATACGAGAAAATCTCGCTGATCGGGGGAGATGAGGACGATACGATTGAGACGTATATAAAATATCCGTCGGATTATGGGAGTGCTCTTTCGGGAATGGTCAACAACAACATGATCGGTATTCCTGTCGAAATAACCAGGAAAAAGAACGGGGGTGTCGTTTCCGGTAATAAAACCTCATTCAGGCAGTTTGGTTTCGGTGTGTATTTGCCGGAAGTCTATTCCGAATTGGATACGAGTTCGGGGACTTATTATACACAATATACAATAAATCGGTATGATTCCCGGGGAAATATACTTCAACTCTTAGAAAAGGACAATATTCCCACGTCATACCTTTGGTCCTATAATGGCGAATATCCTGTTGCCGAGATTAAGAATGCAACCTATTCCCAGGTTGTGAATGCTTTGGGTGCTTCTGTCGTTGCAGCTATCAATAACTACAATGGCAGTTCGTTCTCTCCAGTTCCGGACTTTCAGGCGTATGGAGCGATCTTGCGCAGCAAACTGCCCAATGCTCTCATTTCGGTCTATACCTACAAGCCCTTGGTGGGAGGAACTGGCATCACCGATCCTTCCGGTCGGACAACACGGTACGGATATGATTCGTTCAACAGACTGTCCGAGATAAGAGATGACAAAGGGAAAAATGGCAATCTGATGCAAAAGTTCGAATATAAGATGACAAGTAATAATTGACGGTCATGAAAAAGATAATAATAACATTGCTCACAATATGTCCGGGAGTGTGTACCTCGCTGTTCGCACAAACAATCCCGCTTAAAGGCGGCTCTATCTCCCAGCATCAAACCATCATCTTGGGTGAGACCCCAGCCACGCTGACGGGTTCCGTTGCGGCATCGGGCGGCTCGGCGCCGATCGCATACGCATGGGAATCGAGTATCGATAATTCGAAATGGATACCTATATCAGGGGCATCCTCGGCTTCCTACAATCCCCGTTCGTTGACTGAAAATACATTCTTTCGCCGCAAAGCCACGGCGGGAACTCAGACTGCTTATTCGAATACGGTTACGATATCCGTAATTTATGTTACGAACAATGTCAATTACATCCTGACTCAGACCTAATATTCGAATACGGCCATGATATTGATGAAAGCGCCGATCGTGGAATACCTCTCATTTAAGCCGGTTGCGAATGTGGTCTCCGAAGAGGACCGAGACAATCGCACGCGAAGCCTTAAAACATACGAAAAAATGGCGGTACTGGGTGGTGATACGACAGCCGGGGCATTTGTCGGGCGGGCTTTTTATTACGACTATCGTGGCCACGTAATCCAAACCGTCGAAAAGAATCACCTGGGTGGCATCAGCCGTTACAGTTCCAAGTACGATTTTGCGGGAAATGTCTTGAAAAAGCACGAACAGCATTCCTTGGGCCAGGAATTGAGCACTCCGGATGATTATTATCAAAAACTCACGGAATTCACTTACGATCACCGCGGCCGATTATTGACAGAACAAACGACCTTGAACGGCAGCGAGCCGGCAACGATCACATATATGTACGACCAACTGGGTCGTCTCAGCGGTAAGGCCTATGGTCCTTCGGACAAATTGGAGACTATTACGCTGGACCGGCTTCCGGTCGGGACCAACATTCGGGGTTGGACGTTTCGCCGCGACAGAGCAAGTACAAGCGATGTGGTGTACGCGCCTGGATTTTTCCTGTATCCTGCCGGAGTGGTTCGGCTAACCGCCACCAATGGTCTCGAAATCGAGGCGTACACGGAAGATGAGGATTGGATTTGGAGTTCCATGACCGTGCGTATCGGTGCGGATACCCGGTCTTTGATGACCTCCGGCACCTGGCTCGATTTAGACGCTCCGGACCACGATACGTTTACCATCCCCGATGACAAAGACTACATCGTAACGGCGAATAACCTCCCGACAGGAGATTGGGGTTGGGGTTTTGACCGAATAGTAAAAGTAGGATACGCCCCCAATGTCATAGCTGAGGCCTATGACTATAACATCCAGGGTTGGCAGACCGGACAGCAGATCTGTCGAGACGGTAATTCGTTATTCGAATCCGAATTGCATTATTATGATCCTCAGTTTGCGGAGAGCGCTTCTTCCTACACCGGCAACATCACCGAATGGAGCTGGCGGCAGGGGAGTTCTGCGGATGAGCATACCTATGCTTTCACCTACGATTCCCTTTCTCGCCTGACCGACACGAAACAATATGTCAACGGAACGGCCTGCGACCGGTTTGTCGAGAAGGGACTGACCTACGACCGTAACGGGAACATTCAGACGCTGCAACGCACCTCCGGCGGTGCTGTCTCAGACAGTTTCACTTACAACTATACCGGGAATCAATTAATCTCCCTGTCCGGAACTACCACCGGAACATATAGCTACGATACGAACGGGAATATGACCGCGGACGGCCCGAATAACCTGAACCTGACGTATAATTCGCTGAACCTGACCGAAAAAGTGATGCGCGGCGATACCATTCTGGTAAAATATTCGTATCTTTCAGATGGTACGAAGCTTTCGGCGACAAATGCCGGTGGCAACGGCTTGTATTATTGGGGTTCTTTGGTATATAAGAAGCAAAACGGGGTTCTTTTGTTGGAGAGCGCGTCATTCGGCGGCGGTCGGATTCTCGCCGCTGCGACAACGAACGGAGTAATCTATTCTCCGCAGTATCACCTGACGGACCATCTGGGGAGTGTCCGGGCTATTGTCAACGATACCGGCGAGGTTATCGAACGCAACGACTACTATCCTTTCGGTCTGCGATGGAACACGGGAACGCTTTCGGATAACCGCTATCGCTACAACGGCAAAGAAATGCAGTCGTTCGTCAATGCCCCCTACACCGACTATGGCGCCCGGATGTCCGATCCGAGATTCCATCTCGGATGGAACGGTCGCGATCCATTGTCTGAAAAATACTATCCGATGAGTCCGTATGCATTTTGTGGAAATAATCCAGTAAAATATATTGATACAGATGGTCGGAAAATAGTTGATACTAAGGGGAATATTTTGTATCAGAATGGCAAATGGACGAATGCAGCAAAGAATACAGATGCGATGCGGGCCGGTAATGCTATGATGAAAACGAATATAGGCAGAAATACTTGGAATGAAATGGCTGCTGCGGCATATGATATTACTATTAATATTCATCCAGGGGCTGGACCCAAGAATGCATTAGGCACAGCAATTACGACTAACAAAGACGATGAAATATTAAAAGTGGATATTAACATTTACGAAGGCTCTATTGCAAAGCAAGTTGATCCAGAAAATACGAGCGTTCAAGCTCAGCAACTACGTTCTATATCAGAAGAAGATCGTATTGGTGCCGTTAGTGTACATGAAGGTACTCATGCTGTTGACAAAACACCAGGAATAGATGATAAATCAAAAAATTCTCCCAGAGAGAAAAAGGCCTATGCAGCACAAAAACAACATATTCAAGAGCTAAAAAGGCAGCAAGAGAGACATAATCCAATTATTTTGCCGTCTCAAAAAAATATTTTTCCATCAATCTCAGTTAAACCTTTATAATCGTAAAAATGAGAACATTAATTGTAACTATCATCTTTTTTACAATGAATTGTGCGATGTTCATTGAACCAGTTTATTCTAAATCTCCACTTCTTGATTCTGTCAAGGTGGTCGTTGCTAATTATTTTAATAAAATATATGGTAATGAAAACTTATTATTTATACCGGAAGATATTAATAGAAAATTCCAGATTATTGACATAATTACCCGGCAATCTGTTGACAAAGAAGTAAAAAACGGAATGATATATCATTGTGCATTATATGGAGATGATGTGTTCGGGTTTTTCGTATTATTAGAAAATAATAGACTTAATTTGTTAGAGATTAATAATACACTACAAGTAGAACGGGCCAGACTATTTATGAGACGCCATGATTACACATTGGAACAAATGGACCGTTGTTTCGATTATATAACTACTGTATATATTGAAGAACATAGTTCTATGGACTATAAGGAATTTATTGAGAGTACGGATTATATTCAATATATAAAAGAATTGCAGCAGACTCTCAATATCACAGATAAAAACAATGAGAATTGAATAATCGGTTACGCAAGTATGAAATACTCAAAGAAACGATATAATATGAATGTGGATGATTTATAGCATTATGGTATTTTATGATTTCATAAAGATTAATCATGACCAAGCAGCTAATAGCTGCTTGGTTTATCTTTTGTCCCCTACTGCACGTCTGGAATCCGAGATTTCTATATTTGTCTCAGATTCCGGGAATTGGACTTTGCCGCGGTTGCGGAGAGCGTTTCTTCTTATACCTGCAACATCTCCGAATGGAGTTGGCGGCAGGAAAGCTCAGCGGGTGAGAATACCTATGCTTTTACCTACGATCCTTTGTCTCGTTTGACCGATATGCAGTAGTATGTCAATGATGTGGCCAGCGACCTATTTGTCGAAAAAGGACTGACCTACGACAGTAATGGGAATATATGCACGTTGGGCCGCACAGAGAACGGTTCTAGGGCAAATGCGTTCCGATATATTTATACGGGCAATCAACTCACAACGTTGCACGATGGTTCGGTAAGTTATAACTACACCTATGATGTAAATGGAAATATGGACACCGATGGAGCTAATAACCTTTCTCTGACATACAATCGCCTGAATCTGATCGAGAATGTCGAGCAGGCCGGAACTACTTTTGCAAATTATTCTTATCTTGCAGATAATACGAAGCTTTCGGCAACAGACGCATCTGGTAACATTTAGGTTTATACGGAGGGCAATGCATGGCACTACACCTGATCGGTATTCCATGATGTCGATGGGCTGATCGAGCTGATGGAAGGCCGCAAAGGATTCGTGCAGATGCTTGATTCTGTGTTTGTGGTGCCGCCAATCTATGACGACAGCTACTATGGAGTCCTCATCCACGAAATTACCGGAATGCAGGTCGCAAACATGGGCAACTACGCTCATGGCAATCAGCCTGCGCAGCACATGATCGACCTCTACGACTACGCAAGGAAGCCAGAAAAGGCCCAATGGTGGGCCCGCGGAGTGATGGACCGCCTGTATTCGGCCACCCACAGATACTGCGGCGACGAGGACAACGGCCAGACTTCAGCATGGTATGTATTCTCGGCCTTGGGGTTCTATCCCGTATGCCCCGCGTCGGACGAATAC
>ULTC01046865.1_pt1 | contig 14639 bp, 10 predicted proteins | sample 1957091 | NCBI WGS metagenome assembly ULTC01 (sample SAMEA4835720, study PRJEB28245) | human gut metagenome | biome: gut microbiome; material: fecal sample | place: Denmark | collected 2008 | reverse complement strand
AACTGAAAGCAGCAACGGTACGGTGATTAGTAGCGTTGCTGCTGTTTTTTTATTACTGCTGTGCTTCAAGGCTTGCTTTCAGCTTGTCGGAATATTCACGGATGACCTTGCGGTCCGACTCGTTTACAATCTTATAAGTCGTCCTTGAATAGAAATGGCTGTCGGTATCCCATATAACAGGAACGATGCCAAGCTCGGTCAGCTTTCCGAGTACAATCGACAGGCACTCGGAGGAATCGGTGTGAGTTGCGTCCTTTGCCATATTGCTTGCGGTATAGGTTGATGTCGTTTCTCCCATAAATACGGGGATGTCATTATCCAGAAAAGCCTTTTTCAGCTCGGCACACTGGCTGTCGATATATTTAAGCCATTCCTCGCCGCCTATTTTATTCGCCCAGTACATAGAGTTGTCGACATAGTGGACAGACACCATAAGCCTGTCATTTACCATATCCTCAGGCATTTGAAATCTTGAAGAAGTCGTTTTATCTATGTTTGTCCAGTAGCCCGAAACGATAAGCACACGCTGTGCGTTATATCTGCCTGTGCCTCTTACCGCATCGACAAACGCCTGATTGAGCGTGTTGGTCATCTTGTAAGCATTGGTTTCGGACTGTTCCTTGAGATTACCGCTTGAATCAAACTGATTGCCGCCGAGATATTCGTTATAGCCCTCGAAAACGAGTGTGTAGGGATAATCCGCAAAATACTCGGCTATCTGCGTCCACAGATGAGTGAATATCTCCTTGCACTTGTCAAGGTCGTTTCTTCTTATGATAAATTCGTCGAAGTGGTGGATATTTATAACGGAATATACGCCTGCCTTTTCGCAGTAATCAACAATCTCCTTAACTCTTTTAAGGTATTCCTTGTTTATCGTATATGTACCGTCATTTTCCATCATATTGCCCCAGAACACAGGAATACGAACTGTGTTGAAGCCTTCCGCCTTCATACCGTCTATTATTTCCTGCGTTGTCACATCCGCTCCCCAGCAGGTTTCATAGTCCTGCGGTTCGTTTCCGCCGACAACGGGGATCCATTCATACGTTATCTTTTCGCAATCGGTCGCTTCGTATGCTTCCATCGTGTTGCCAAGACTTATGCCAAGCCCCATTTTTTCAGCCATTTCGGTTGCTGTGATTATCTCATAGCGTGATGAAGTATCACTGCTTTCGTTATCCGAAATACCGCTCTGAGCGTCCGACGCCGGCTGACTTTCCGTTCCCGATGTGACATTTCCGGCACAGCCTGTCAGCATAAGTGCCATTACCGTAAGTATTGCCGTTAATCTCTTCTTCATAAGAATACCTCTTTAGCAAAAAGAGCCGTTACATAAATCTATGCAACGGCTCCCAAGTGTTTATGGTTTATTTTGCGTAATCTATAGCTCTGCTTTCTCTTATCAGATGTACTTTTATCTGACCGGGATATTCCATCTCGTTCTCGATACGCTGAGAAATTTCTCTTGCAAGAACTATCATCTTATCATCGTCAACCTGTTCGGGCTTTATCATGATTCTTACTTCACGGCCTGCCTGAATAGCGAATGACTTTTCAACACCGTTGTAAGAGCTGCATATCTCTTCGAGCTTCTGCAGACGCTTGATGTAGTTTTCGTAGTTTTCGCTTCTTGCGGCGGGACGTGCGGCGCTTATTGCGTCGGCTGCCTGTACAAGAGCGGCAATAACAGAGTGTATCTCAACATCGCCGTGGTGAGCCTCGATAGCGTGGATAACTTCGGGGCTTTCCTTATACTTACGGCAGACATCGACACCTATCTGAACGTGTGAGCCTTCAATCTCGTGGTTAAGAGCCTTGCCTATATCGTGCAGAAGACCGGCACGTCTTGCAAGAGTTGCGTCAACGCCAAGCTCGCTTGCCATAATTCCTGCGAGGTGAGCGACCTCTATTGAGTGGTTAAGTACGTTCTGACGGTAAGAGGTACGGTAGTAAAGGCGGCCGATAAGCCTTACAAGCTCGTGGTGCAGGCCGTTTACGTTGGTTTCCATAACGGCACGCTCGCCCTCCTGCTTGATTTTAAGCTCGACCTCACGTCTTGCCTTTTCTACTGTTTCTTCAATTCTCGTGGGATGGATACGTCCGTCCTGAATGAGCTTTTCAAGCGCTATTCTTGCTATCTCACGTCTTACATGGTCATGGCAGGAAAGCGTTATAGCCTCGGGGGTATCGTCAATGATAAGGTCAACACCTGTGAGCTGTTCAAGCGCACGGATGTTTCTGCCCTCACGGCCGATTATTCTGCCCTTCATTTCGTCATTGGGCAGAGGCACTACGGATACTGCCACCTCCGATACGGTATCGGCGGCAAGTCTTGAAATAGCAAGGGAGATATACTGCCTTGCCTTTTCGTCACATTCGTCCTTAAGACGCTGTTCGTAAGCTGTAATCTTGACTGCCTTTTCGTGCGAAAGCTCGCTGTCAAGCATACTCAGCAGGTGTTCCTTCGCCTGATCTAAAGTAAAGCCGGATATTTTTTCGAGAATATCCATCTGGCTTTTCTTGATGGATTCGGCTTCAGCCAGCTTTTCTTCAGCCTTCTTGTTCTTGTTCTGGAGCTGTTCTTCAAGACGCTCGATCTTATCGTTCTTCTTGTCGAGGTTCTCCTCTTTCTGCTGAAGTCTTCTTTCAGAGCGTGTTACCTCTGCTCTGCGTTCCTTGAGTTCTCTTTCGGTTTCGCTTTTGAGTTTCTGAATTTCTTTTTCGTTGTTTTCTTTGAGCTTAAAGATCTCGTCTTTAGCCTCAACCAGTGCGGTTTTCTTTGTTGCCTGAGCTTTTTCGTTAGCCTCGGATACTATCCTGCTTGCTTCCTTCTCGGCAGATTCTATCTGCGCTTCTGCCGTCTTTTTTCTATGCTCGATACCCATTTTGTACATAACAAAACCGAATATCGCCGCTCCGACTACGAATGCCGCCGCACAGAGTGTAACTGCAAGCCACACTTCCATGGGTTAGCGTTCCTCCTTTTCTGAATTGCCGTGTCACGCCGCCGCAAAACTGCATAAGCGCCTGCACGGCTGATTTTACATTTCAACATTTAATTGTATATATGTAAAATAAGCGGATCGTCCTGTCTTTTATTGGTGAAAATTTGCAAGACAGCCGACTTTCCTGAGTTATAATAGATATTTACTCGATATTAATTTTACGGCATTTTCAACAAATTGTCAAGGGCTTTTTATAAAAAAACACTAAATTATTTTGGAAAATAGTGAAAATCTATTGACAACATTTTACCGCTATGATATAATAATCAAACTGTGAAATCGTTATTACCGTTATGCAGTGCGGTTTTACAACACATTTTAATAAGCCGATGTGATGGAATTGGCAGACGTGACGGACTCAAAATCCGTTGGTAGCAATACCGTGCGGGTTCGACCCCCGCCATCGGCACCAAAAAGTGTAACCCCACTCAATGAGTGGGGTTACACTTTTTGTGTGTTGGTGGGTGGGAGAACCCGCAACTTGCGGGTAAGGCACGGAGGCCTTATAAAATGAACGCCCGGAGTTTCGCACGATGCGAAACCAACAGAGCGTTCATAAACGTGCAAGGATGCACGATAGCGGTCGCACAAAGTCGTTATGCAAGGATGCATAAAGACAGCCACACAAAGCCGTTGCACGATGCAACGGCACAAATGGCTGTCGGCGCAAGGACGCGCCGACCCAAACGACCACAAACGCAAGGATGCGTGATAGTGCTTGCCCAAAGTTTCGCAAGGATGCGAAACCAACAGAGCAAGCACGACGTGCATGGATGCACGATGGCGGTCGCACAGAGTCGCTGCACGATGCAGCGACCCAAACGACCGCAATTCGACACCCCGCCACACTTTCGCCCGCTCAACAAGCGGGGTATTATTTTTTGGTGCGGCGGGAGGGAGAACCCGTAACTTGCGGGTAAGGCATGGATGCCTTATAAAATGAACGCCCAAAGTTTCGCAAGGATGCGAAACCAACAGAGCGTTCATAAACGTGCAAAGGATGCACGATGGCGGTCGCCCAAAGTCGTTATGCAAGGATGCATAAAGACAGCCACACAGAGCCGTTATGCAAGGATGCATAAAGACAGCCACACAAAGCCGTTGCACGATGCAACGGCACAAATGGCTGTCGATGCACAGATGCAACGGCACAAATGGCTGTCGATGCACAGATGTGGCAACCCAAACGGCTGACGAGGCACAATGCGAAACCAACAGAGCGTTCATAAAAAGGCAAGTGTGGTAGTGCTTTTCGAAGGATTGTCTTACTTTTGAGAGGGCTGATACGGGCGAGGGTTTATGTGACGATCCCTCAGTCTTGCGACAGATAGGGCAAGAGAGGATATTAAATATACTTGAATCGCAGGGCAAGACAATTTATGATAAGAAGTAGCCTTGTCGCAATCCAGCTCCCTTTGGCAAGGGAGCCAAGTGCGGCGGTGCGTGGCGTGGGATAGTGCGGTTTTGGAAGGGTTGGTGCAGGGCGAGGGCTGATGGAGTGGCATCCCCTCCGGCAGTTGCCTGAATTTTTGTGGGCGACAGCACCTCACCTTTGACAAGAAACGGGCAAGGATGCCTTATAAAATGAACGCCCGGAGGCTTTAAGCAAGTATGCTTACAAGCAACAACTTATACAATTTTTCATCTAAAGTGTTGACAAATTACAACAATATATTGCAAAATCCGATTAAATTTGCTATACTATACCAAAAGGACCAAAAGACCGATAACATCATAAGTAATCGGCTGTCGGTTTAAGGGGAGGGCATACATGAGCGTGAAATACATACTGTATAATCCTTTATCTTGCAATGGAAAAGGAACAGAGCTTGCACAAAAGCTGACGGAAATATATAAGGACGATGAACTGAAATATTGCAATATGACGCAGATAAGCGGGTACGGCACATTTTTTGACAGTATTTCGCCCGAAAGCGATATTGTGCTGTGCGGCGGCGACGGTACGCTTAACCGTTTTATAAACGACAGCGACGGGTATCCTTATGAGAATCCGCTGTATTATTACGGTACGGGAAGCGGAAATGATTTTTTGCGTGATCTCGGCAAGGAGCAGGGCTGTGAGCCTGTAAGGATAAATGAATATGTCAGAAATCTGCCGATCGTAACGGTAAACGGCAAAAGCTCACGGTTTATCAATGCCATAGGCTACGGTATTGACGGATATTGCTGTGAAAAGGGCGACGAGCTGAGAGAAAAATCCGACAAGCCGATAAATTATACATCTATTGCGGTTAAAGGTCTGCTGTTTCATTTCAGGCCAGCGAATGCGGTTATAAACGTTGATGGCAGGGAGTACAGCTATAAGAAGGTATGGCTTGCTCCGACAATGAACGGCAGGTTTTACGGCGGCGGTATGATGACCGCTCCGCAACAGGACAGAAACAATCCCGAGGGGAAGCTGTCGGTTGTTGTGATGCACGGCAGTGGAAAGCTGAAAACGCTTATGGTGTTTCCTTCAATCTTCAAGGGGGAGCATATCAGCCATACCGAGATGGTAGAGGTACTGACCGGAAAGGAAATCACAGTGCGGTTTGATTCGCCTGCCGCACTGCAGATAGACGGCGAAACGGTAAAGAATGTCAGCGAATATTCGGTGAAGGCATATGACAGGGAGAACGGCGACCGGCAGTATACAGACGGAGAAAAGGAAAAAGAAAGCGAAACGGTTTGAAGTGAGTAGGCAGGAGATGCCGGGGTGGGCGTGTTATAATTTAAGCGTGTTATAATTTAATAGAATATATCCGCAGAGCCTGCATATGTCGGAGATAAAAATATAAACAAAAAACCGCTTGATTTTGACAATCAAGCGGTTTTTAACTGGTCTGAGTGACAGGATTTGAACCTGCGGCCTCTACCACCCCAAGGTAGCGCGCTACCAATCTGCGCCACACCCAGATAACAGTAAACATTATACACGGTTTTCGGGTATTTGTCAAGGGCTTTTTTAAAAAAATACGAAAAATTTTCGGCAGAGCTGTTCAAACGGCTTTGTTATGCGAAATTACGGGCTGTGGTCGATGTTGCCGTAGGGTGAAAGCAAGGCGGTTGTGGTCGATGTTGCCGTAGGTTGAAGCGAGGCGGTTGTGGTCGATGTTGCCGTAGGGCAAAAGCAAGGTGGTTATGGTCGATGTGACCGTAGGGTGAAGCGAGGCGGTTATGGTCAATGTGGCCGTAGGGCAAAAGCAAGGTGGTTGTGGTCGATGTTGCCGTAGGGTGAAGCGGAGCAGTTGTGGTCGATGTGACCGTAGGGTGAAGCGGAGCAGTTGTGGTCGATGTGACCGTAGGGTGAGGCGGAGCGGTTGTGGTCGATGTTGCCGTAGAGTGAAGCGGAGCGGCTGAATGATATACGGAAAGGTGAGTTTTGAGAAAAAATGACGTTTGCTATTGCGAACACGGACAATTTGTGGTACAATATAAAATGTGTCGGTATGTGCAGATGAAGCACTGTATGCGTCAAAGATACAGGCGGCAGATACAGATGACACAGGAAAGTAAAAAATCCGATGAAAAGGACGGTTATTTATAATGACAAATTATGAAACTTACGAAAGCCCTTTCTGTACGAGATATGCAAGTGAGGAAATGCAGTTTACATTCTCCGCACAGAAGAAGTTTTCGACATTCCGCAGATTGTGGGTAGCGCTTGCGAGAGCGGAAATGAAGCTCGGACTTGAGCAGGTAACGCAGGAAAAGGTTGACGAGCTTGAGGCGCATATTGATGATATTGACTTTGCTTATGCGGCTGAGGAGGAGAAGAAGCTCCGCCACGATGTTATGGCGCACGTTCATACATACGGAAAGTGCTGCCCGAAGGCCGAGGGCATAATCCATTTAGGCGCTACAAGCTGTTATGTAGGCGACAACACCGATGTTATCGTAATGCGTGACGCTATGAAAATAGTACACAGAAAGCTCGTGAACGTTCTTTCGAATTTCGCTTCTTTTGCGGATAAATATAAGGATATGCCCTGTCTTGCATATACACATTTACAGCCTGCACAGCTGACTACCGTAGGCAAGCGTGCTACACTGTGGATGAACGAGCTTCTGATGGACCTTGAGGATCTTGAGTATCAGATGGGTAATCTGAAGCTGCTCGGTCAGAAGGGTACTACAGGCACACAGGCGAGCTTTATGGAACTGTTCCACGGAGATGAGAAAAAGATAGAAAAGCTGGAGCAGATGATAGCTGAGGAAATGGGATTCAAGCAGTGCGTACCCGTAAGCGGTCAGACCTATTCAAGAAAGGTTGACAGCAGAATAGTAAACGTACTGGGCGGTATTGCACAGAGCTGTTCAAAGTTCTCGAACGATCTGCGTATCCTTGCAAACTTCAAGGAGATGGAAGAACCTTTCGAGAAGAATCAGATCGGTTCTTCGGCTATGCCTTATAAGAGAAACCCGATGAGAGCGGAGAGAATAACCTCGCTTTCAAGATATGTTATGATAGATACTCTTAATCCTGCGTTTACGGCAGGCACACAGTGGTTTGAGAGAACGCTCGACGACAGTGCGAACAAGCGTATCGCAGTAGCGGAGGCATTCCTTGCAACAGACGCTATACTGAACATTATGCTGAATATCACAAACGGACTGGTCGTATATCCTAAGGTCATCCGTGCAAGAGTAATGAAGGAGCTTCCTTTCATGGCAACGGAAAACATTATGATGGACGCAGTTATGAAGGGCGGAAACAGACAGGAGCTTCACGAGAAGATAAGACAGCACAGCATTGCCGCAGGTAAGGTCATCAAAGAAGAGGGCGGAGAAAACGACCTCGTTGACAGAATCGCCGCAGACCCCGACTTTATGACTACAAAGGAAGAGATCGAGGCAAAGCTCATTCCCGAAAATTACACGGGCAGAAGCGCAAGCCAGGTGACAGCATTCCTTGACAGGTGCATAAAGCCTGTCCTTGAAAAGAACAAGGACGTTCTCGGAGAAAAGGCTGAGCTTTCCGTATAATGAACGGATTGTGAAAATTGCAAAAATTCTTTACTATTTCTTGACTAATCGAAATCATTATAGTATAATACTGTAATGTATAAATTAACAGGATGTGCTGAGGCACAGAAACGGAGTGAAACATTTGAAAAGAGTGGCAAAGCCTGTGTTCTTTATAGTGCTGGCGGTTATACTGGCATTTACAGGCATAGTATTTTTCGGTGTTCATACCCAGTACGGCGATTTCACGACCACTATTATAAGAGGTGTAAGTGATATTCGTTGGGGTATTGATATCAGAGGCGGTGTTGACGTTACATTTACGTCACCGGCAGACTACGATGCGACCAATGAAGAGGTCGATGCGGCAAAGTCGATCGTTGAAACAAGACTTGTTGCAAACAACATAACAGACTATGAGGTTTATGTTGATTATAACAGCGATAAGATAATCGTGCGTTTCCCGTGGCAGGCTGAGGATGACAGCTTTGATCCGGAAGCGGCTGTAAAGGAGCTTGGCGCTACCGCACTGCTCACCTTCAGAGAAGGCTCGGAAAAATCGCTTTCCAACGGCCAGACATACGAGGATCTGCCCCTTATCATTTCCGGCTCGGATGTTGAAAAGGCTTCTGCCGTATATCAGCTCAAGAGCGGAAACAGCAAGGAATATGAGTATATGGTATCCTTAAAGCTGAAGGACAGCGGCAAGGAGAAGTTTGCAGAGGCTACAAAGAAGCTTGCTTCATCAAAGGGATACATCTCGACATATATGGATGACAAGTGCATTTCAACAGCTACCGTAAAAGAGGAAATCAGCGGCGGTGAGGCTACAATCAGCGGTAACTTTACGGCTGATGAGGCTAAGGCACTTGCAGACCAGATAAACGGCGGTGCGTTACCGTTCAAGCTGGAAACATCGAGCTTCAGCACTATCTCGCCCACACTCGGTACGGGTGCCCGTGACGCTATGGCAATAGCCGGCGTTATCGCATTTGCACTTATAATGATATTCATGATATCACTGTACAGACTTCCCGGTGTAGTTGCCGTTATCGGTCTTATCGGACAGGTAGCAGGTACGTTCTGTGCTATAACAGGCTTCTTCCCGTTCTCAAACAGCTTTACGCTGACAATACCCGGTATCGCAGGTATCATTCTTGCGGTTGGTATGGGCGTTGACGCTAACGTTATCACGGGCGAGCGTATAAAGGAAGAAATAAACAGCGGCAAGACGATAGATACAGCGATAGCTACAGGCTATAAGAGAGCGTTCAGTGCGGTATTTGACGGTAATATCACAATGATTATCGTTGCTATCATACTTATGGGTGCTTTCGGTACTCCCGACAGCCTTGCGTCTACTATACTGAAGCCGGTATTCTTTATGTTCGGCGCTTCAACGGAGGGTACTATCTACTCATTCGGTTATACTCTGATGGTCGGCGTAATACTGAACTTCCTGTTCGGCATATTTGCGACAAGACTTATGACAATGTCGCTTTCCAGATTCAAGATATTCAGAAATCCTGCTCTCTACGGCGGAAAATCTGCAAAGAAGCGTGCCGCTGAAAAGGCTGCCGCAACGGAAGGCGGTGCTTCAAAATGAATAACAAAAAAGTATTTGATTTTATAGGATACAGAAAGATACTCTTTCTGATACCGATCGTCATTGCTGTAATTACGGTTATCTTCAACTGTATATTCGGCATTGAAATGGCTATTGAATTCAAGGGCGGTACAATGCTGACCTACAGCTATACCGGCGAAATTGACACAAATGCGGTAAAGAAGACGGTCGAGGGCGAAAACTACGGTGCTGTTACTGTAACTACAGGTTCTTCGATGAACAGCTCGCTTGAAGTCATTGAAATCTCATTCTCGTCTTCAGAGGGACTTACAGCAGATAAGCAGACAGCTTTATCGGATAAGCTCCAGCAGACATTCAAGGATAACAGTCTTACGCTTGTAAACAGCCAGGATGTCAACCCCACATCAGGTACGGAGTTCTTCCTTAAGTGCCTTGTTGCAGTATTGTTCTCATTCATACTGCTCGTTATCTATATTGCGTTCAGATTCAAGAAAATCGGCGGCCTTTCGGCAGGTGTGTTTGCACTGGTAGCCCTTGTTCACGACTGCTTCATGGTTTATGCGGTGTTCGTGTTCTGCCGTTTCCCGATCGACGCAAACTTTATGGCGGTTGTTCTTACCGTACTCGGTAACTCTATCAACAATACAATCGTTGTATATGACCGTATCAGAGAGAACCGTAACCTTTACGGCAACTCGCTTTCACTCAAGGAACTTGTTAATATGAGTATCACTCAGTCGATAACACGTTCTGTAAACACAACTGTTACCACAGCCTTTGCCGTACTCGCAATCTGCGTTGTATGCGCAATCTGCGGCGTAACCTCGATAATGACATTTGCTATTCCTATGATGGCAGGTCTTATCTGCGGTACCTATTCATCACTGTGCATCTCGGGTCCCCTGTGGGTACTCTGGCAGGAGAAGCACGGCAAGAATTATACAAATGCAGGAAACGGCGAAAGCAAGAAGGATACAAAGAATCTTGCTTCAAAGGGTACGGTAGACACAAAGAAGCTCATGGTATAATCACCTGCGGCTGATAATTCAATCAAAAATAAAAGCCGCATAGCACATAAAGTCTTTGCGGCTTTTGAATTTAGACAGATATTCATAAAAACCAAATGGGAGAGATTATTAAAAATCCCGGAGGATATTTTGAAAAGAGATATTACTAAAAAAATCACAACACATTTCGGTAAACTTATACGCAGTCCGAAGCTGTTGTTGACGCTGATAATTCCGCCGATAGCGGTAATTGTCATAGGGCTTGCGGTATTTGCGGGCAGCGGGCTTTATCCGTTTGGAGATAAAACGCTCGCATGGTGCGATATGCACCAGCAGGTGCTTCCTTTATTGCTCGACTTCAAGGACATACTTGAGGGCAAGGGGGATTTCTTCTTCAACTGGCAGAATGCCGGCGGAATGAATTTCCTCGGCGTGTTCCTGTTCTTTATATCAAGCCCGTTTTCGTTTCTTGTTGCATTTGTCGACAAAGCGGACATGATGATGTTCATGAACATTATGACGCTTATGAAAATGGCTGTCTGTGCGATAACCGCAAATGCGTACTTCCGCACCTGCCATAAAAAGCTGGATGTGACATATTCGGCGCTTTTCAGCGTTATGTATGCATTTAGCGGTTATTCGATGCTGTTCTATCAGAACACGGTGTGGCTCGATGTAATGTACTTCTTCCCGCTGCTGCTGATAGCGTTCAATTCGCTCGTAAAGCGTAAACGCACAGGCGGTCTTATATTCTGCCTTGTCGGAATGCTGGTGCTGAATTATTATCTCAGCTATATGGTGGTATTGTTCACGATACTGTATTTCGGCGTTTACATTTTTCTTAACAGAAAAAAGGGCAGTACAAGGGGCATTGCGCCGAGGTTTATCATAGGCTGCGGTATAGCGGCGCTGATTTCCGCTGTTGTATGGCTTCCGAGCTTTGTACAGTATCTTTCATCCGCAAGGGGAGCGAACATACTCAAGGGTCTGTTTGATTCTGCGGTATTTGCAGGGATATATACAAATCTGCCGCTTATTTTCTGTACGGGATTTTCCGTTGCGGCTTTCATCGTGTATTTTCTGCGAAGAAAGAGCAAGAACAGCAGATTCTATGCACTGCTTTCGTTTCTTACGCTTCTGCCTGTAGTTTTCGAGCCGATAAACAAGATGTGGCACACGGGTGACTATATGGCATTCCCTATGCGGTACGGCTATATGACTACGCTTATGATGCTGACCTTTGCGGCGGTGAAGCTGTCGCATACAAAGCCGGACGATTATGCACAAAAGAATAAAAAGCCCTATCTTATCGGAATAACTGCCGCCGGCGTTATCTATTTCGGTTTTACGATATGGTACTACTGTAACTGCAGATACGACCTGGATTCGTATGTTTCGACACTGTGGGGAAGCTCGGAGTCGTTCGTACTGCTTTTGATTGTCTTCTGCGGATTTACGGCACTGTATGTTCTGACTATGGCTTTCGGCGTTTTCAAGAAGCTCACTTTCAAATCGGTTTGTTCTGTACTGGCTGTAATTGTTGTAGCCGAGAGCGTTTTCAACGCAAACGTGTATATAGGCGCATCGGCATATACCCCTGTCAAGTACAACAATGCGATAGAGCTTGAAGGAAAAATCCCCGAGGACGAGGATTTTTACAGGGTGAAGCTGATGCAGTGGCCGAAGAAATATTTTGACGCAAATCTTATAGGCGGACTGGGCTATCCCACCATCGCACATTATACCTCGCTTACATCGGAGGATTATATGTTTGCGATGAAGCGGCTCGGCTACTCGTCCTACTGGATGGAGGTCACAGGCAACGGAGGCACGGCTCTTACCGACGCCGTTATGAATATAAAATATTATATAGAGAAATTTAGTGCAAGAGAGCCTGTGATTTATCGTGACAAGAACTATTCGATCTATGAGAGCGAATACTATCTTCCGCTCGGAATAGTGACCGACAGCGATCTGTCACAATGTACGGAGCTACCTAAGGCGGAACGTATAGTTATACAGGAATATCTTGCAAAGAATCTGCTTGACACCGGCAACGAGCTTCTGTTCACCGAGTATGAGCATACCGGAGAAAAGAATATACGGTATGCACATCGTGACGGGATATATTATTTCACACCCAAGAGCAATACACGCATCGCAACGCTCAGCTACAAGCTGGATATAGGAGAAAAGCAGGCTCTGTATTTTGATTGCTTTGATCTTGTGACAAGAAATATCAACGAGCATATCAACGGTTCGTTTGCAATATATGTAAACGGCATCAAGCAGGATCTGTCGTTCCCGAATAAAGACAGCAACGGGCTTTTATATCTCGGTACTTTCGAAAATGAGAAGGTAAGTATAGATGTTGATGTAAACGAAAGCACTTATTGCTCAAGCTACGGTGTTTACGGGCTGTCGTTAGATAAGCTGGAGAAAGCTATCAATAAAACAAAAACCGCCGACCTTAAGGTTGACGGAGGAAAAATAAGCGGAACAGCAGACAACGCAAAGAGCGGTCAGTGGCTGTTTTTGTCGGTGCCGTATGACAGCGGATTTTCTGCGACGATAAACGGCAAGTCTGCTGAGATATACCGTTCTATGTCGGGCTTTATGGCGGTAAAGCTGGAGGAAGGCAAAAATGATATAACCTTCAGTTTCTGCCCTAAAGGACTTAAACCGGGTATTGTGCTGAGCGTTGCTGGCTTTGCGGCACTGGCGCTGTACATTATATTCCGCAAAAAGATAACGGCAATTGCCGATAAGGCAGAAGGTCTGTGCAGGGTCGGCGTTTATGCATTGCTTGTTGCGGTGCTGGCGGCGGTGTATGTATTACCACTAATCATATCAATAATAGGGAACATTTGTTCTCTGGCGGGCTGATTTTCAGAAAGGAAGTAATGAAAATGGATATTGGCGTATCAACGGCTTGTCTGTACCCTCTTGAAACAGAAAAGGCTCTTTATGAGCTTGCCGAGCGGGGCGTAAAAAATGTTGAGATATTCGTAAATTCGATAGACGAGCTTGAAGGGCAGGTGCTTGTTGAGCTAAGAAGGATCATCGGTGAATACGGGATGAACGTATTATCCATGCATCCGTTTTCTTCGCCTATGGAAACACTGTTCCTATTCGGCGATTATCCACGCAGAACCGAATATCTGATAGATATTTACAAGAGGTATTTTGAGGTTATGGCGGAGATCGGTGCGGATGTGTTTGTCCTGCACGGAGCTATCCTAAGCTCAAAGGTGCCTGATGAAAGGTACATGGAACGTTATCTGCGTCTGTTCCGCCTTGCAAAAGAATTCGGTGTTACGGTGGCACAGGAAAATATCTGCTACTGCAAGAGCAGCAGTGTAAGATTTATCGAGGATATGATCGGACAGCTCGGCGACGAGGTCAGATTTGTTGTAGATCTCAAACAGGCGAGAAGGAGCAATGTAGATCCGTTCAGGCTTCTTGATATAATAGGTGACAAGGTCGTACATCTTCATGTAAGCGACGGCGACGCAGGCTGCGATTGCCTGCCGATAGGAAAGGGCAGCTTTAACTTCAACCGTCTTTTCAGCGAGCTTGAAAAAATAAATTACGATAAAGCAATGATAGTAGAGCTTTACCGTGAGAATTATAGCAGCTATGACGAGCTTGCTGCGTGTGCGAATAATATGAAAAAGATATACGATAAGTATAAGATGGGGCTTTGATTACAGAAAACGCTTGAAAAAGCTGCGAAAGTGTGTTAAAATACATAAATACAGCAATATGGAAAAGGAAACCGTGAGGATCAGAGCGAAAGCGAGGAAAACAGATGAAATGCCCGGAATGCGGATATGAGGACAGCAAGGTAATAGACAGCCGCCCTGCGGAAAATAAGATTCGCAGAAGACGTGAATGTCTGTCGTGCAAGTGCCGTTTTACGACCTATGAAATGGTGGAAACAATACCGCTTATGGTTGTGAAAAAGGATAATACCATTGAACCTTTTGACCGTGACAAGCTGATAAACAGGCTTGCGAGAGCTACGGTGAAACGTCCGGTACAGATCGAAGACCTTGAAAAAATGGTTGA
>ULTC01021570.1_pt1 | contig 14869 bp, 10 predicted proteins | sample 1957091 | NCBI WGS metagenome assembly ULTC01 (sample SAMEA4835720, study PRJEB28245) | human gut metagenome | biome: gut microbiome; material: fecal sample | place: Denmark | collected 2008 | reverse complement strand
TGTTAGAGCAGTTGCACAGATACACTCACGAAAATATTAATACCCTGTCGGCACGGAAACGGTTATAAGCAGTGTTGGTGATATATTTCACTGTGTGGGCTGTAATAACAATCAGTTTATCGACAGGCTGGGCCGCAGTGAAAACTGCGGCTGATTTATATGTATAAAAAGAAGCTGTGACGGAATATTACTTTCCGTCACAGCTGATTTATTTATCTTTGGTCTTACTGCTGAATACCGTTATTGTTGAAGTTGTTGTTTGTGGTGTCTGCAGTAGTGTTGTTAACGGGCGTAGCATAATTTGCATTGTTGTAACCTGTGTTTGCGTTGGGGTTATAAGCGTTGTTGTTCATATTGGCATTGTAGCCGTTATTCATATTGGGGTTATAACCGTTGTTCATATTGGGGTTGTAGCCGTTGTTCATGTTGGGGTTGTAGCCGTAGTTTGTACCGGGCTTGTAGAAGTCCTCGTCCTTTGCGCAAAGCAGAAGGATACCGCCTACAAAGCTGCAGAACAACAGAACACAAACGCTTATGCCTGTTGAAGGTCTCTGTCCCTTGCTCATCTGGCTTAATGCGATACCGCCGAAGATAAGCGGAAGTATCATCCAGAATCCGCATACCATACTTAAAATAATAAATACCTGTGCCGCTGTTTTCATAATTACATACCTCTTTTTTCAATAAGTGACACACATTCCAATTTTATGTGTCTTATGTCAGTATACCACATTGATACCTGCGTGTCAATATTTTCTTGCGCTTGAAATTGATTTTATGCTGTAGGTCATTTGTCCTTGCGGTTGTTATAGAAGAACATAGCAACGCCTACGCCGCATATTATCACATATCCGATAAAGCTCCATATATCCGGCAATTGCGAGAACAAGATAAATCCGAGCAGTGCCGAAAAGATTATCTGCGAATAATCGTATACAGATATTTCCTTTGCAGGAGCAAATTTATATGCCGCTGTGATGCTGAACTGACCGCCTGCTGCCGCAAGTCCTGCGCCGAGCAGGACGAGCCACTGCTGCCATGTCATAACGTGAAAATCGAACAGCAGGAACGGCAATGTTACAAGGCAGGAGAAGCCCGAGAAGAAGAACACGATATAAGGTCCTTTTTCGCCTCTGATGCCGAGCCACCTTACCGCTGTATAAGCCGCACCTGCGCCCATACCGCCGAGAAAACCGAGCAGTGACGGCACAAGCTCCAGATTTGCAAGGCTCGGCTTTATTATAAGCAGACTTCCTGCAAATGCGACTATTACACCGAGCGTCTGCACTAAATTTGTGCGTTCCCGAAGGAACATTGCCGAAAATACGATAACGAAGAACGGCGACATTTTGTTCAGCATTGCCGCATCGGATAATGCCAGATGGTCTACCGCATAGAAGTTGCAGAGTATTCCGAGCGTACCGCATACCGAGCGTATCAGCAGTGCGCCGATGTTGCTTTTTTTATGCGGCAGAAACGAGCCCTTCTGCCTTATCAGTATCGCCGCCGCAAATATGAAAGCGACAAGATTTCTGAAAAAGCTCTTTTGTACAGACGGCAGATCGCCTGCCAGCCTTACGAAAGCACCCATAAAAGCAAAGCAAAAGGCGGAGCTGATAATGCACAGCACGCCTTTGTGCTTCGGGGATATTTTACTGAGAATTTTCGCCATACTCAACCACCTGTTTTTGCTTCGTCAAACGGCAGTAGTACGGTTTCGGGCAGTGTTATTTCTCCGCCCGATGAGAAAAGCTCGGGGCGGTCGAACTTGTAGCTTATCTTGAGCGAGCTTACAGCCTTTGTTATTTCCTCGTTTGTAAGTCCCGACCTGTCGATAACGAATATGAGCGAAACCTTACTGCTGTTGAAACGGTCTATTGACGAAATGTTTGTTTCCTTCAGTACAAAAGCCTGTTTGTCATACGGTATATCGTCAATGGAGAACTGTATGTTGCTTATTTTATACATACCGATGTTTGTAAAATCAAACACCATCTCAACACGCAGATAGTTTTCGGATTTTGTCATATCAAAATCCGTGTCGCTCAGCAGCTTGCTTGTAGACCCACTGTCAAGGTGAGTGCCGTCCTTCAGCTTATCGTATACGTTTTTTATCATATTGTCAAAGCTCTGTCCGCTGTAGCTGTACAGCCGTGTGTACGCATATTGTGCCTTTACGGGAAAAGCAAACTGCGTAACCACGACTATAACCGCAACAGCCACGACAAGCACCCATATGAGCGCCTTTTTAACGGCGTTATGTCCGAAAAGATTTGTCAGCGTCTGTTTAAAACTCATACTTTCTTTACGCCGAGAGTTACGTTCTCGCCGTTTATATCCTGTTCCTTTGTAAATCCGTCTGTCTTGCCGGTCACTATATCGTCTGCAAGAGTATCCTCTGAGATGCTGTCCTTGTTGCGTGTCAGTATCTCGGCTACCTTGTCACTGCCGTCGCAGTAGATAACGATATGATCCATAACCTCAAAGCCTGCGTCCTTACGCATCGTCTGAATCTTGCTTACAATCTCTCTTACGTTACCTTCTTCGATAAGCTCGGGTGTAAGAGTTGTATCAAGAACTACCGTGTAGCCTCTGTCGGTCACTACCGCATAGCCTTCCTTCTGATGCTCGTCTATAAGCAGGTCGTCCTTTGCAATCTGAACATCGCCTGTTGAAAGTGTAAGCGTCATAGCGCCTGTTTCACGGATCTCGTTCATAGCCTTCTGACCGTCGACCTCAGCGAGCTTTGTTCTGACCTCGCCTATCTGCTTGCCGAAACGAGCGCCGAGCGTCTTAAGCTGGGGCTTGAAGGTGTAGCTTGTGAAGTGGTCGGTGTTATCTATAAAGCTGATTTCCTTGATGTTAAGCTCATCCTTGACAATATCAGCATACATAGGCTCAAGCGTCTTATCGCCCTTTACCATTATCTTTGATATAGGCTGTCTGTTCTTGATGTTAGCGGCATTTCTTGCGGCACGTCCGAGCGTTACAACGGTCAGAACTGTGTCCATTTCTTCCTCAAGATGCCTGTCGATAAGCTTTTCATCTACTGTGGGGAAGTCGCACAGATGTACGCTTACGGGTGCGTTCTTGTCAAGCGAGCAGACAAGGTTTCTGTAAATATCGTCGCATACGAAAGGAGTCATCGGAGCAGATGTCTTTGCGATAGTCACGAGCGCTGTGTACAGCGTCATATATGCGTTTATCTTATCCTGTGTAAGCTCCTTTGACCAGAAGCGTTCTCTGCTGCGGCGGACATACCAGTTACTCATCTCGTCCACGAAATCCTGTAATGCTCTTGCGGCTTCGGGGATTCGGTAGTTTGCAAGGTTATCGTCAACCTCACCTACAACGGTGTTCAGTCTTGATAACAGCCACTTGTCCATAACGCTGAGCTTGTCAACGTCAAGCGTATACTTAGTAGCGTCGAAATTGTCTATATTAGCGTACAGAACGTAGAATGCGTAGGTGTTCCACAGAGTAGAAATGTACTTTCTCTGACCCTCGTTTACTGCTTTTGCGTGGAATCTGTTGGGAAGCCACGGAGCAGAGTTTGTATAGAAGTACCAGCGTATAGCGTCTGCGCCGTGTTCAGCCAGTGACTCGAACGGGTCTACTGCGTTGCCCTTTGACTTTGACATCTTCTGACCGTCTTTATCGAGTACAAGGCCGAGAACTATAACGTTCTTGTAAGGAGCCTTGTTGAATAAAAGCGTTGAGATAGCGAGCAGTGAGTAGAACCAGCCTCTTGTCTGGTCAACTGCCTCGGAGATAAAGTCAGCAGGAAACTGCTGTTCAAACTTTTCCTTGTTCTCGAAGGGATAGTGATGCTGTGCGAAGGGCATAGAACCGCTGTCGAACCAGCAGTCGATAACCTCGGGAACTCTCTTCATCTGCTTACCGCAGTGAGGACACTTTATCGTAACTGCATCAATATAAGGACGGTGAAGCTCTATATCGTCGGGGCAGTTGTCAGACATTGACTTAAGCTCCTCGATACTGCCTATAGCGTGCTTGTGACCGCACTCGCACTCCCAGATATTAAGAGGTGTACCCCAGTATCTGTTTCTTGAAAGACCCCAGTCCTGAACATTTTCAAGCCAGTCACCGAAACGGTTCTTGCCGACGCTTTCGGGTATCCAGTTTATCGTTTCGTTGTTTCTGATAAGGTCGTCCTTGACAGCGGTCATCTTGATGAACCACGACTCTCTTGCATAGTACAGCAGAGGAGTGTCGCATCTCCAGCAGTGCGGATAGCTATGCTCAAACTTGGGTGCGTCAAACAGCAAGCCCTTTTCGTCAAGGTCCTTAAGCACCATAGGATCGGCTTTCTTTACGAATACGCCTGCGTAAGGTGTTTCGGCGGTCATATTACCTTTGCCGTCAACAAGCTGTACGAAAGGCAGGTCATACTTTCTGCCGACCTTAGCGTCATCTTCACCGAATGCAGGAGCAATATGAACAACACCTGTACCGTCTGTCAGCGTTACATAGTTGTCGCATACTACATAATAGCCCTTCTTGTGCTGTTTTTCACATATCTCAACGGCACAGTCGAATAAAGGCTCGTACTCCTTGCCCTCAAGATCCTTACCGATATACTTTTCAACTACCTCATAGGGGGCTGTGGGCTTATCGCCGCCGAGTACCTTATCGCACAGAGCCTCTGCAAGATAATATGTGTAGCCGTCTGCTGTCTTTACCTTTACATAGGTTTCATCGGGGTTTACGCAGAGTGCAACGTTTGAGGGAAGCGTCCAGGGAGTTGTTGTCCACGCAAGGATATAAGCGTCCTCGTCCTTTACCTTGAAACGTACAACCGCAGAACGTTCCTTTACATCCTTATAGCCCTGAGCAACCTCGTGGCTTGAAAGCGGAGTTCCGCAACGGGGGCAGTAGGGAACTATCTTGAAGCCCTTGTATAAAAGACCCTTTTCCCATATCTGCTTTAATGCCCACCACTCTGACTCGATAAAGTTATTGTGATAGGTTACATACGGATCGTCCATATCAGCCCAGAAGCCTACTGTGCGTGAGAAGTCTTCCCACATACCCTTGTACTTCCATACGCTTTCCTTACACTTTGTTATGAACGGGTCAAGTCCGTACTTTTCAATCTGATCCTTACCGTCAAGACCGAGCATCTTCTCAACTTCAAGCTCAACGGGAAGTCCGTGAGTGTCCCAGCCTGCCTTACGGGGAACGTTATAGCCCTTCATTGTGCGGTATCTCGGAATCATATCCTTGATAACACGGGTAAGAACGTGACCGATGTGGGGCTTACCGTTAGCCGTAGGCGGACCGTCATAGAATGTGTAGGTCTTGTCGCCCTTTCTCTGCTCCATGCTCTTGCGGAATATGTCGTTGTCGTGCCAGAACTTCTCTGTCTGCTTTTCTCTCTCGACAAAATTTACCGAGGCAGGTACTTTTTCATAAAGTGACATTTTTTCTCCTCCTGTTTTTGCAATTCACCCTGTCATATAAATTTCTTCGGCAAAAGCCGGAAGTTATATGGGGTGGGGTCAGCCCATTGCATATTATTTTATTCTTTGCGTTTGCGGAAAATAAAAAAGCCCCTATCCTCCGAAAAGGATAAGGACTATAATTTCATAACAGTCTTTATAACCACCGTTTCGTCATTCCGTCAAATGCGTTCCTTTTAACGTTGGAAAAACGTCCCGTTCTACTCTCGCCTTAAACGGCAATTTCGGCGGGCAGCTTGGAGGTGATATTCATACGGTAACTCTGCACCGACCTCTCACCGTCGTCGGCTCGCTTTGGCTTTATATCCGCACTACTGTCCTCGTCACAGCCTTTAAATATCATACACATTGATTATACAATCAAATTTTCCCTTTGTCAAGCGTTTTGTCAATTTTATTTTAAACGGCTTGTTGTTTATAAGTATAGTACAACAAAGCGGCGGGTCCGGGCTTATCATAATAATCCGTGACTAAGGTTACAAAACGGTAACAAATAGTTACAAATTAGTTACAGTTTCAGGTTTTCTATTGTGAAGAAATTTTGTTTGTGATAGAATATTTATATAAGATATTTTGGGCAAGCGGGAAGCGACTGTATTTACAATTACCGCTGAAAGTCTATTATTAACGTGACATCGGAGGGTGTATGCTCGGAGCAATTTTCGGTGATATAATCGGTTCGACAAGAGAACTGCATAATGTAAAAACGGAAGAGTTTGAGCTGTTTCCACCGGGAAGTCATTTCACCGATGATACAGTAATGACGGTGGCGGTCGCAGAAAAGCTACTGAACGCTAATTCCGGCTGTAACAGCCGGAAAGCTTATGCCGCTCGCTATAAGCAGTATTATAGCCGCTATCATAACGCAGGATTCGGACAGATGTTTTCAAAGTGGGCGGAAAGTGACACACTTCATATACAAAGAAGTTACGGAAACGGAGCGGCGATGAGGGTGACGGCTATCGGTTATGCGTTTGACGACCTGAAGCCGCTTTTAAAGGAAGTAAAGGCAAGCTGTTACTACACGCACCATAACCGTGAGGCGATAAAGGGTGCAAAGACAGTGGCAACCTGTGTATTCCTTGCACGAAAGCAAGAGGACAAGGACCGCATCAAGCGGACAATAGAGAAAATGTACGGTTACAGATTTCAACCGCTTGATGAAATCCGCAGAGATTATGTCTTTGACAGCAGAGCGTCATATTCTGTTCCGCCTGCACTTGAAGCATTCTTTGAATCAGACTCTTACGAGAGTGCGATAAGAAAGGCGATTTCTATAGGCGGCGACAGCGATACCATTGCGTGCATAACGGGCGGAATCGCCGAAGCGTATTACAGGGAGATACCTAAAGAGATTGCGACAAAAGGAAATCTGCTCATTGACAGCGGGCTGAGAAGAGTGGTCAGAGAGTTTAATGAAGTAATGAACGTTGAATGATGAACGCAAATCTAAAAAAACGGCTGTTGATGTTGTAATTTGGAGGGAAATATGATTTACACCGTGAAAATCGAACAGACATTTGCTTATCCGAAAAGAATGAAATACATTGCAAGGACGGATTCATTTATTGAAAAGGACTGCGACAGTCTTTCGTATGTCAGGAATGTCCGTCAGCCTTACGAAAAAGCGATCGCACGATATGTGAATCAGAGGGTGTGCTGAGATTATAAATCAAGACAGATATAACGGAGAAAAAATATGAGTAAAATATGTCCCAACTGCAAACGAGAAATAGATGAAAACGTAAAATTCTGCCCGTTCTGTGCGGCTTTTACGGGTGAAACATCGCAGGAAAAGAAGAAAAGCCCTGTCGGTGCGATAATAGGCGGTGCGGCAGGTGTGCTGGCACTGGGTGCGGCAAGCCTTGCGGTGTTTGTATTTGATATATTCGGAATGTACGGCGAAAAAACGGAAACGCTTTACGGCACGGGCGACAAGCTGTTCATACAATCGGTGACACCCGTGTGCATTGACGGGAAGTGGGGCTATGCCGACAAAAGCGGAAGCACCACGCTGAAACCGCAGTACAGTGCGGCTTATGCCTTTAACGAGGATACAAACGACGTTGCGCCCGTTGCGGTTGACGGAAAGTTCGGATACATAAAAAAGGACGGCGAGTTTGTAGCACAGCCGCAGTACAGCTTTGCAGGGAGCTTTTCGGATAAGGGACTTGCTAAGGTCACAGACGAAAACGGCAATGTCGGATTTGTCGACAGCAGGGGAAGAAAAGCGTTTGACGGCAGAATGTTCAGCTATGCCTCGGATATGAACGACAGCGGTTATGCGTTTGCGTATACTTTGATGATGCCGGAACTTGAGGGCGGAAGGGGCTATTATTATATAATATACAGCCTTCTCAGTTCCGACGGAAAAGTGACCGAGCTTGCAAACGGCACGGGAATATCAGCGATATACGATGATAAATATATCGGCTTCAGACAAGCTGAAAGCAGTAACGAAACAACGCTTGACTTTACAAGGGAGTATGCCGTGTTCTCGGCGGACGGTACACAGCTTACCGACTACTACGACCGCATTGTAAAAAGCGGAAAACTGCTCATCGTCTGTGACGGCATTGATGACGACAGCAAGCTGTATAAAGCAAAGCTGCTCAAAGCCGATACGCTTGAACAGGTCGGCGGAGAGTACCTGTGCGGTTCTGATATAAAGTCTTACGACAGCGGTGCGGTACTGCTTAAAAGAGATGATAAGGGCTTTATCAGAGATGTTCTGCTTTGCGATAACGCAAACGAAATATATCTGTGTTCAACGGGTTCGCACATTGTAAGCGGATTTGATATGAGCGGCTATGCCTGCGTTTATGAAAAGGGAAAATACTGCGGATATACCGCAAGCGGAAAGCAGTTTGAGAGCGATTATCAGTTCGGCTCGTTCAATTGCGGACTTGCGCCTTACTACGATAATGCTAAAATAGGATATATCAATACAAACGGCGAAAAGGTGACGGATGCCCGGTTTGACGGAGCGAGCGGATATTATGCGGACGGCTACGCCTATGTAAAAAGCGGCACTGAGTATTCCGTTATAGATATGAGCGGAAATACGGTAATAGGAAGACTTAGCTATGCGTCCGACAAGCTGATGTTTGCGGATACCGTGCATAGCTGGTACGACCCTGAGGACTTTGAAAAGTTTGACGGGGAGAATATGTTTCAGGGGGATTTTTATTTCTCCGAGATCGCAGGCAATACTTTTGACGAAGATATGTGGGATTATACTTACAGCGATATGATACCTGTAGCGAAAAACGCAAAATCATACAACGAGGTATACAGAAAGTACAATCCGCAGTATTGCGATTACCGTATAGATGACGGATATTTTATCGTCTGCAACAGCCGCACATTGAGCGGCAGAATAGTAGCTCCCGGAGAAACGCTTATAAGTACCGATACGGAAAACGAACTTGTCAACGCATCGGTAATTGACACGGACAGCGCAAGGCTTATAAGATACTGCGAGGAGGAGCATACTGCGGTAAAAGATCTGTTCGGTAATAAAGCGGTGTTGCAAGGCTCGTCTGAGAGATATTCAATGAACGAATACACAGCCTGCGACCTTATACAAAGCAATAAGCCCAGTCAGACGGTGATATACGATAACAGGCTTTGTCCTGTGCTGACGGTTTCATCCTCCGTCAGCTTCAATCTGAATGAATACGGCGATAAGCTGTATATTGCATCGTTCAGTTCCGACCGTGAAAAAGATTCGGGCAAACAGGATAAAATCAGAAAAAAGTATGCTATGGCAGACAGGAACAGCGGTCATGTATATGCGGTGTACGAGAGGGCGTTTACGGTTCTGGGAAACGATTTCTACAAAACCAAGGGCAATAATTCCCTTGCCGAATATTACACGGCATACGGAAAGAGCATAGGAAAATTCGTTTATGCAAAGGCATACGGCGACAGGCTGATGTGCTTTGACTATGACAAGTATTATATCTATGACAAGTACGGTCAGCTATTGGCTCAGTATGAAAACAAGCCGAGAATAAGCGAAAACAGCGGAAGCGTGGTAATAAGAAACGATGACGGCAGCTTCACCTGCTATGACAGGGATATGAACGTACTGCTGACTACTAAGTATGATATTCAGCCGATGGAAAACGGTTATATGGCTTATCTGGCGGCTGAGAACGGCAGAGCGGGCTTTATCGGAAAGGACGGCAATGTCGCACTCGAGGCAAGGTATGAATTTGTCAGCGCAATGTCGCCCGACGGATATTTTGTATCTAAGACATACATAAATAACAAAAACGGCTATGATTATAACGGCTATGCGCCTGAACTTATCGGTGTAACGGTAAATGATCTCAACGGCAAGGCGGAGATGGAAGGAATAAGCGGAATGTGCAATGCCGGCAACAGTGCGGCAAACGGTTATTCACCGCATGATTTCTACGCAGGTGCCGTATATTATGAAAGCACGCCCGAAATAACGCAAAATATAGCGAAATATATTTTTGTTGCAGATGACGGCGAAAGACTTTATTATACAGACAGGTACGGAAACCGTCATTATGAGGAATACTATGTGAGCAACAGCGTAGATCAGAGTTATATGAGTCCTTGCATAACAGAAGGCAAGGCGGTGACGCTCAGCGTGCTTATGTATGACGAAACGGGCAAAAACTCTGCAACAGTGAATTACTATCTGAACCTTGACGGCACTCCGTTTGTGAAAGGCGACAGGACGCTTGACAGATTGCAAAGCTTCGGATATATAATCGGAGATGGCAATGAGGACGGCAGATATAATATATACGGCGCTCACGGAAAAATACTGCTCAGCAATATTGAAACGGAGAAAAGCGCCGACGGCATCGGAATTAGCAGAAACGGCGATAAGCTGGCGGTTTTGGATATGAACGGAGTAAGAATATTTGACCTTATAACGCAGGAGCAGGTATTCGAAAAGGATGACGACAGATTGAGCTTTATTGCGGAAAATCTTATTTCTTACCCGGACGGCAATGCTGATAAAACGGTCTGCGTGAATCTTGATAACGGCAAGACGTATACCTATGAGGGACGAGTGAGCTTTATAAATCTCGACTCGTATAGAAATAAGAAGGCCGTGTTCCCTCTGCGGCTTGTGAAGTACGGCAATATAAACAACGGCGGTGCCACCGTCTATGATGTGGGCTATGACTGCTTAAGCGTGTACAGCCTTGACGAAGATATGGAGGAGAGCTTAGTAAACACTTATACGGCGGGAGAAGGGAAGAGCATCTTTATGCTTGGCTTCGGCGACGGAACGGGAATGTACGGAATCACAGACACATATAATAAGAACAGCAAAAGGGCGTGGACTTTTATCAATGTAATGCTCGACAAGCAGATAACGGTAGACGGTGTAATCAGCGTAAATCAGAACAAGTACCCAGACAAGCCCTGCTTTATTATCGGCACGGAGAATGACGATGGCTCTGTGACAACGTATGAGCTTGACGCAGAAACTATGGAGCTGTCCGTGCAATAATACTGCTGTAAGCTATAATTTCCTTTATTTCTGCGGTTTTGCTTGCATTATTCCTTGCAATATGATATACTTAAATCTATATGGTTAAAACACGAAGCGAGAAACAGAAAAAGTACGGAAATCATAAGATTTAAAGTGTAAAAGAGAAAGGAAACAAAAATGATTACAGTATCGGACGTTAGTCTTTCATTCGGCGGACAGATGTTGTTCAAGGACGTAAACCTGCTGTTCACAGCCGGCAACTGCTATGGTGTTATCGGCGCAAACGGCGCAGGAAAGTCCACATTCTTAAAGATACTCTGCGGTGCGCTCGAGCCTACAACGGGTACGGTCACGGTTCAGGAGGGTCTGCGTATGTCGGTGCTTAAGCAGGACCACTACGCATATGACGAGTATACGGTTCAGGAAACGGTAATAATGGGAAATCCCCGTCTTTATGAGGTAATGAAGCAGAAGGACGCTCTTTATGCGAAGGAGGACTTCACAGAGGAGGACGGAAACCTCGCAAGCGAGCTTGAGGGCGAATTTGCCGAGCTTGGCGGCTGGGAGGCTGAAAGTGACGCATCAAAGCTTGTACAGGGTCTTGGTCTTGACGAGAGTATTATGTACGCTCAGATGAGCAGTCTTGCAGGTAATGAAAAGGTCAAGGTACTGCTCGCACAGGCACTTTTCGGAAATCCCGACATTATCCTCATGGACGAGCCTACGAACCACCTTGATATTGACGCTGTGGCTTGGCTTGAGGACTTTCTTGCGGAGTATTTCGGTACGGTTATCGTTGTATCGCACGACCGTCACTTCTTAAACAACGTTTGTACCCACACGGTAGATATAGACTATACAAAGATCAAGATGTATGTCGGAAACTACGAGTTCTGGTATGAATCTTCACAGCTTATACAGAAGATGTTAAAGCAGCAGAATAAGAAGAATGAAGAAAAGATAAAGGAATTACAGAGCTTTATCCAGCGTTTCTCGGCGAATAAGTCCAAGTCAAAGCAGGCTACATCGAGAAAGAAACTCATTGACAAGCTGACTGTAGAGGAACTGCCTGCGTCAAGCAGACGTTATCCGTTCATCAGCTTTGATATGGAGCGTGAGATAGGCAAGGATATTTTACAGGTCGAAGGGCTTACAAAGACGGTTGACGGCGTTAAGGTGCTTGACCACGTCAGCTTTACTGTCGGCAGAAACGACAAGATTGCCTTTGTTGGCGATAACGAGATCGCCGTTACCACACTGTTCAAGATACTGATGGGCGAAGAAGAACCGGACGAGGGCTTTATCAAGTGGGGAAGCACCGCAAGCGTAAGCTACTTCCCTCAGGATAACAGTGCATTCTTCAACGGCTGTAAGCTGTCCATCCTTGACTGGATAAGACAGTATTCAAAGGACGAAACCGAAACATATCTGCGTGGCTTCTTAGGGCGTATGCTGTTCTCGGGCGATGATATATTCAAGAATGTTGACGTTTTATCGGGCGGAGAGAAGGTACGCTGTATGTTCTCACGCATGATGCTGTTCCAGTCAAACGTTCTTATCCTCGACAGACCTACAAACCACCTCGACCTTGAAAGCATCACCGCTGTAAACAACGGGCTTTCGGACTTCAAGGGCAACGTGCTGTTCGCTTCTCACGACTATGAGATAGTACAGACGGTCGCAAACCGTATAATAGAAATAGCCGACAAGGGCTGTTACGACAGACAGGGAACATATGAGGAATATGTTGACTGGAGAAAGGCAAACCACGGCGGAAGTTTCACGCTCTGATAAAACAGGATATATAACAAGGCGGACTGTCCTTTTTCGGGCAGTCCGCCATTTTATTTAATCCTTGCTGTACCACCAGCTGCCGTAATAATCGCCACTGTTTATCATAATTGATGTATTCTTCTCGTCATCTCTGTGCCAATACAATGCGGCAACGGTACTGCCGTTATCTTTTTGGCTAAGAGTATAGCCGTCTGCCGATGCGGTAATATCATTTATCTCAAAAGTCTGCTCACCGAGTTTAATCGTTCCGCTTGCACAGCACAATCCTGCGTTATTGACGGTAACGGTTATGTCGATAACGGTATCAAGCTTTGTGCCCTCCGGCATATCACCCTGAACCTCGGCATCGGCGATATGCGTCTTTACAAACGGATTTTCAATATGTATCGTTTCATTGCGCGGTAAAAACAGTATAAGTCCTGCTGCAACCGCTCCCAGTACGACTAAAACACTTATAATAATTACAATCGTCTTTTTCATCATTGCCTCCGGTTTGATCACTCAGCCGAGCTTTCCTTGAGATACTCGGGAATAAACTCCTTGGTATACCACACGCCCGTATAATCGCCCTCGCGGATTATTACGACTATATCGTCTTCATCATTTGTACTGAAAATAACATCAACGGAATTTTCAGAATTATTTTCCTCTAAAAAATACCCGAATTCTACCTTTGTGGCACTCGTGATATTTATTGTCCTGTTGCCGATTTTTAAATTGCCGTCTGCCTTATACAGATTATCCTTATCAGCGGTCAGACTGACATTCATCGAAATATTCTCCGACGTTCCGTAAGGAGTGCTTCCTTCTTCCGCCACAAGTCCGTTTTCACGCTTGATAAATTCACGGTCAAAATGTATGCTTTCGCCTTTAGGCATAAATATTATCACGCCCGCAACACCGAGAGCGGCCGCAACTGCCGCGCATATAATTATAACAACAAATTTTTTCATATAATATCCTACTGTTTGTGTAAATTAAGTAACATTTGAATTATATCATTGCTGCCTGTTTTTGTCAACGAGTGAAATCGTTGACATTTGTAAGTTCTACAAAAGTGCGCTGTAAAGTAAGTTAAAGCAGGTTAGGTTGTAACAATTGTCTAATGCAACTTTATCATTACACGATTTGTTAACTAAATTCAGCATAAACATAGGTGAAAGTTTCACAAGCGGTATTGGATATCTGCTTGTTAAAACAACTGCCCCTACACTTGCAGGGGCGAATTTCATATTTCCTTGAAATCAAATTTTACATTTACGCTGTCCATCGTCTTACTTCGTCTGAACCGTGTCATAATACGTTCTTCAATGCCGTCAAACGAGTTTTTGTCTGCATCAAGCAACAAAAGAAGATACTGGCTTCTGCTGTAGCGTGTGTATACATCTCTCATTCTCAGCGAATTACTTATGCTGAACGAAATTTTATCCATAGCCTTTTCAAGCAGTTTTATATCCTTAAGTTCGTTTTTACTGCTGTCAACCGCAGAAACAAGGCAGATAGACAGCTTGCTCTCGATTCTTTGACTTTCACGCTTGTACAGGCGGAATATGTATTTGAATATTTCGTACTGGCAGTAAAAAACTCCTTTTTGATCCTTGCTGTCGTCCCCCGTGAGATCGCCTATAACGGCGTCAAGGTTATTCTGTACATCATTACGGGGCTTTACCGTAAGCTCGTAAAGCTCGGTGAGGTGAGCGCCCGGTGCGGCACCGTACTGCTCCATAAGATATGCACGGATATAATCATACTGCTTTGCGGCACGTTCGTAATCTCCCATTGCGACAAAGGCACGGATAAGGTTTGCGTGCATTTTTTCATCGGACTGGTCAAGCATTGTGGCACGCTCACAAAGCGTTATTATTTCGGAAAATTTACCCATAGGGTAGAGTAGCTGAGCGCATTTGTCAACTGCGGAATTGTATATAGCGTGAAAATATACGTTTATAGGTTGTACCCACGTTTCTCCGACGGCTCCTGCAAGATAGCCGCTGTTGTAAAGGGCGATAGCCTTTTTATACATACTTATGCGTCTTGTTCTGGAAAGCAACTCGTCCTCCGCTTTGCTTATGTACTCTTTGAAAAGAGAGGAATCTATAACACA
>ULTC01003094.1_pt1 | contig 14972 bp, 17 predicted proteins | sample 1957091 | NCBI WGS metagenome assembly ULTC01 (sample SAMEA4835720, study PRJEB28245) | human gut metagenome | biome: gut microbiome; material: fecal sample | place: Denmark | collected 2008 | reverse complement strand
ATTAGGACCTCTGACCATTTTACTCCTTTCCAATCAACTCGTGGGCTCCTTTAAGCTTCATCAAAAGTACAATGAAACTGTTAGCAAACCATTACATAACTCAATAGAACATGGAGGTGTGTGCCTAATGCTGTATGTAAACTCAGACAGAACTATCCAGCTCACTAGAGGAGATACCGCTCACTTCAATCTGACTATTAGAAACAACGTATCTCAAACCGATTACGAGATTCAGCCTGACGATACGTTGACAATGTTTATGGTCCAGAAACCGGAACAACTTATATACAAAAAAATACCGGAAAAAAATTGTATAAATTTTATGGCTGGAGTAGTGGAACTACGATTTTTAATGACGGTTTGATCCCCATGATAGCCGCATATGATGCTGATATTTATTGGTTGATTAATACGTGGGGTTATAGAATCACGCGAGTCGACAAATTAACCGACACCTACATCAACAATCTTATTGACACTAAATTGGGGGCGATCAAGAATGGCTCTTACTGATAAACTCACTGCCATAGCCAATGCTATTAGATCTACATAATCGGGCTCGTCAAGCAGTAATTCAAAATGGAAAGGAGGCAGTAACGATGGCTAAAAGTAAACCAGCAAAACCATTATCGGCAGAAAGAAAGATCAGACCTGCACTGACACCGGAAGCTAGAGAGAATCAGTTGATAGCTCTTGCGGTTGATCTTGTTGAGCAGAGACTTCTGGACGGTACTGCCTCTTCTCAGGAGACCACACATTTTCTCAAACTCGGTTCTATGAAAAATAGGCTTGAGATGGAGAAACTCGAAGAAGAGAATCGGCTTCTTAGAGCTAAGACAGCTTCTTTGGAATCCGCTAAGCGAAGTGAAGAGCTGTTTGCCGAAGCTATCAAAGCAATGCGACGCTATAGCGGTCAAGGGAGCGATGACGATGAGTACTAAGACATATTCAGAACTCATTACGATCCCTACTTTTGAAGAAAGATTTCAGTACCTGCAACTAAAAGGTTCTGTTGGTAAAGATACTTTCGGCTATGATCGATATTTAAACCAGGTTCTCTATAGTTCTCCTGAATGGAAGCGCTTACGGAACCAGATAATTATTCGTGACGGTGCATGTGATCTAGCTTGCGAAGGATACGACATACATGGTCGAATACTGATTCATCATTTGAATCCGATCACCGTCGATGATGTACTTGCTCGTAGCCGAAAAGTATTTGATCCAGACAATTTGGTTTGCGTAACCCATAACACCCATAATGCTATCCACTATGGGGACGCTAATCTTCTAGTTACTGGACCAATAATCAGAACTAAAAATGATACATGCCCTTGGCGGCATGAATAGGAGAAATCAAAATGGATTCTAGCATTCTTACATCTATCAAGAAGCTTCTCGGTCTCAGCGAAGAAGATACAAGTTTCGACCAGGACATCATAATGCACATCAATACCGTGCTTAATATTCTTGCACAGCTTGGGGTAGGTCCTGCGAATGGATTTTCCATCGAGGATGATGGCGCTATCTGGAGCGATTATCTTGGCGAAACTACTAATCTTGAATTAATAAAATCTTATATTTATATGAAAGTTCGACTTATGTTCGATCCACCCACTAGCAGCATATTAGCCGATGCCATGAATAAGAACATTAGCGAGCTAGAATGGCGAATTAACGTAACAGTCGATCCTAAAAATTAATAAGGGGTGAAACAACATGGCGTACACTGCAAGCAGACTTGTTAAGATCGCAGACGCCGAAATCGGTTATCACGAAAAAGCAACAAATGCAAATCTTGATAGCAAGACGGCTAATAGCGGTAGCAAAAACTATCAGAAGTATGGCAGAGACCTCTATAAAGCAGGCTATTATAATGGAAACAAAAATGGCTACGATTGGTGCGACCAGTTTGTTGATTGGTGCTTCTACCAACTTACTGGTAAGAACAAAACTAAGGCAGAATACATAGAGTGTCAGACTGGTAAACTTGGTGCTGGCTGCGGTTACTCTATGCAGTACTATAAAGATGCTGGACGATTCGACAAGAATCCGAAAGTTGGCGATCAGATTTTCTTTAAGTACAACAAAAAAGATAACAGTAAGGCGGATCATACTGGCATAGTTGTTGAAGTAACTAGCAAGCAGATCAAGACTATCGAAGGGAATAGTGGTAATCAGGTTAAGAAGCACACATATAACAGGAATTATGAATGCATTCTCGGTTACGGTCATCCTAGATTTGATACTGAACCTCAGAAGGCTACCACTAAATCTGTAACCAAAACCTGCACTATCACCATGCCTATTATCAGGGAAGGCGACTCTGGCAATGTCGTAAGGACATTACAGCGTCTACTTCGCCAGCTCGAGTACGTTGGTTCTGATGGCAAACTTCTCTCAGTAGACGGCAAGTTTGGACCTAGCACTAAAGCTGCTGTTATTCGTTGGCAGAAGAAGCATCTTGGCGCTGCCGATGGTATTTTCGGAGTAAAGTCTTGGACTAAATTGCTTAGGGGTTGATTCAAAATGAAAACTCGTATACCCCTAGAGGTAAAACAGAAATGCTGCGAGATGAAGTTCAATGGTATTAGCAATCGCTACATCTACGATAACTATTATTGTGTAGAAGTAGAGACTCCCATGAGTTTCAGATCTTTCAGCACATCCATGACCCGATGGATTAAGCAGCCGTATGCTGATCGAAAGACTCTCGACAGCGGAACCTATGAAGGGTTCACAGTGCACGGTGCAACTGTGCAGGTCTCCTCAAAAGGAGAGATCGTACAGGCTTGGATCAAACAGCATGCTAACGAAGTTGATCCAGAGGCTTTTATAGATGCTATACAAGGCGTAGTAGAGCCTTATATGTATAGGCCTAAACCGCATGACAGCTCCAGTAACATGCTTGAGATTTCACTCTTCGACATGCATTGGGGTATAGCTTTTATGGACTACTATAAGCCAGTACTCGATGAAGTTCTGGAAGTGATACATAGCCATTATTGGAAAAGAATCGTGATACCATACGGACAGGATTTCTTTCACAACGATAGCATTGTTAATGGACAGACTACAAAAGGTACGAACATAGAGAAAGTTGACATGGTTCGTGCAGTTAAAGAAGGACAGCAATTCATATACGCAATTATTGATGCTGCTATTGACCAGGCTGAAGAAGTAAAAGTAATTTACACTCCAGGCAACCATGACAGAAGCATCTCATGGATGTTCATGCAGACTCTAGTTGAGCGTTATGGCAATTATATAGTAGACGACTCACTCGAATTCCGTAAGGTCATTACCTATGGAAAGAATGCAGTTATGGTTACGCATGGCGATGCTAAGAAGGCTACCGCCAAGAACCTTGCTCACATCTTTCCTGTAGCATTTCCTGAAGAATTCGCAGGAGCAAATGTCAGAGAAATTCATGCAGGTCATATTCACCACGAAAGTGAAGCCGACGTGTACGGAGTCATGGTCCGAAGACTGTCTTCTGGCAATATGACTGATGAATGGACTGACAAAGAAGATTTTATCGGGACTCATAAACGGTTTATGCTATTTGAATGGGGTCTAGATAAGCTTAGAGCAATACACTACATATAAAAATCAAAACGGGACGTTTTAACCTGAAAGGAGGGATTAAACGTGACCATAGACAAATACATGTCCGAACTCTATCACTACGGTATTCTTGGCATGAAGTGGGGTGTTCGGAGATATCAGAACAAGGATGGTTCTCTTACTGCCGCTGGAAGAAAACGTGCTGGGTATAGTTCTGGCGAGAAAGGTGAAACAAAAGGTTTCTTCAAGAAGCGCTCGTCTAAGAAAGGCTCTAAAAGTAGCGATGAAGTCGAAAAAGAGAAGAAGCAGGAGGAGACCCTCGAGGCAAAAAAAGAGAGAATCCTTAAAAGCAGATCTGCTGCCGAGCTGTATAAGCACGCTGATTTATTTACCACCGCTGAACTTCAGTCCGCTTATACCAGACTCCAGCTCGAGAGAAACATATCGCAACTCATCCCTAAGGAAATCAATAAAGGTCGAGAATTTGTTGATAAAGCTGCAAAGTGGGGCAACACCATAAACGGTGCAGCAAATACTGGAATTAATCTCTACAATAATGTTGCAAAGGTCTATAACGCCTTCTCTGAAGAAGGTAAAAAGAAACCAATGACCATTATAGGTTCTAACGAAAAAAAAGAAAGACAAGAAAGATGACTAAGGAGCGAAATATATGGCATTATCAAACACGGCCACCCCAATTTATTACGGCCAGTTTCGCGATGCCGTAATTCGAGGAGAGATCCCAGTCAATAAAGAAATCTCTATGGAGATGAACCGTATTGATGATCTGATAGCGAACCCAGGGATTTGGTATGACGATGAAGCCATTAACGGATTCGTGAACTTTTGTGAGAATGAACTGACCCTTACAAACGGTGAAGACCTTAATCTTTTGCCGTCATTCAAGCTTTGGGCAGAACAGATCTTTGGATGGTATTACTTCGTAGAGAGAAGTATCTATGTTCCGTCTCCTGATGGACATGGCGGTCACTACGAGAAGAAACGTATAAAGAAGCGTCTTGTTAATAAACAGTATCTGATAGTAGCTCGAGGTGCTGCTAAATCAATGTACGCTTCCTGCATCCAGAATTTCTTCTTGAATGTTGACACAGCAACAACACATCAGATTACTACAGCTCCGACTATGGCTCAGGCTGAAGAAGTTATGTCACCGATTCGTACTTCTATTACCAGATCGAGAGGCCCTCTATTTAAGTTTTTGACCGAAGGCTCTCTCCAGAATACTACCGGTTCTAAAGCTAACCGTTGCCAGCTGGCTTCTACTAAGAAAGGTGTTCAGAATTTTCTGACAGGTTCTCTGCTCGAGGTTAGACCTATGTCAATAGATAAGCTTCAAGGCTTACGAGTTAAGATTGCCACCATCGACGAATGGCTTTCTGGCGATGTTCGCGAAGATCCTATAGGCGCTCTCGAACAGGGCGCTGCAAAGGAACAGGGCTCGGCTGAGAATAATGACTATCTGATTGTTGCTATAAGCTCGGAAGGTACTGTTCGTAATGGTAGTGGCGATACAATCAAAATGGAGTTGGCAGACATCCTGAAAGGTGAGTACTACAATCCGCATGTTTCTATCTGGTGGTATAAGCTTGACGACATCGAGGAAATAAACGACCCTGATAAATGGTTAAAGGCCAATCCTAATCTTGGCAAGACAGTTACCTATGAAACTTATCAGCTTGACGTTGAAAGAGCAGAGAAAAACCCTGCAGCTAGAAATGATATTCTAGCAAAGCGTTTCGGTATCCCTATGGAAGGCTATACATATTACTTTACATATGAAGAGACTCTGCCTCACCGTAGGCAAGAGTTCTGGAAGATGCCTTGCGCTCTCGGAGCCGACCTTTCCCAAGGTGATGACTTTTGTGCGTTTACATTTTTGTTTCCGTTATCTGGTGGAGCTTTCGGAATCAAGACTCGTAACTACATTACCGAGTTAACTTTGATGAAACTACCCGCAGCAATGAGAGCAAAGTACGATCAGTTTATGAAAGAAGGTAGTCTGGTCGTTATGCCAGGTACTGTTCTTGATATGATGGAAGTCTACGAAGATCTTGATCAGTACATAGCCGAAAGCGAGTACGATGTTAGATGCTTTGGATTTGACCCGTACAATGCTAGAGAGTTTGTTGAGAGATGGGAAAGAGAAAACGGTCCATTTGGTATAGAGAAAGTTATACAGGGTGCTAAAACAGAGTCCGTTCCTTTGGGCGAGCTTAAGAAACTTTCTGAAGAGCGAATGCTTTTGTTTGACGAGGAACTCATGTCCTTCGCCATGGGTAACTGCATAACTCTCGAAGATACAAATGGCAATAGAAAACTTTTAAAAAAGCGATATGACCAGAAGATCGATGCTGTCGCAGCAATGATGGATGCTTATGTTGCTTTTAAACTTAATAGAGAAGCTTTTGAGTAAGGAGTAAAGCGAAATGGGATTTTTTAATAGACTCCAGCATGGCTGGAATGCATTTGTAAATAACCGAGATCCTACGGCTGAGTACAACACTGGATCTGGTTATTACTATCGTCCTGACCGCCCTAAATTTACCAGAGGAAATGAAAGAAGCATAGTTACATCAGTGTACAATCGAATAGCTCTTGATGCCTCGGCCATTAATATTCAGCATGTACGTCTGGATGATAACGGTCGTTTTTCGTCTGTAGTAGAATCTGGCCTTAATAATTGTCTTACATTAGACGCTAATACAGATCAAACTGGGCGTGCATTCATACAAGACGTTGTTATGTCAATGCTTGATGAAGGCTGCGTCGCCATTGTTCCGGTCGACACAACTCTAGACCCAGAGATTACGAGCTCGTTTGATATAAACACCATGCGAGTTGGAAAAATTATCGAATGGCGACCTCAGCATGTCAAAGTTCGCGTATATAATGAGAAAACTGCTAAGAAAGAAGAGATTCTTCTTCCTAAGAAAGCAGTGGCTATCATTGAGAACCCTTTATATGCGGTGATGAACGAGCCTAACTCCACAATGCAGCGCCTGATTCATAAGCTTAGTCTTCTTGACATAACTGACGAACAGACAGCTTCAGGAAAGCTCGATCTCATTATACAGCTTCCGTACGTAATTAAGACTGAGGCTCGCAGACAGCAGGCTGACAATCGTCGCAAAGACATCGAAATGCAACTTGCTGGGTCGAAGTATGGTATTGCTTATACTGATGGCACTGAAAAGATAACTCAGCTTAATAGATCTGTGGAAAACAATCTGATGAAGCAGATAGAATACTTGACTAATTGTCTTTATGGGCAACTTGGTATTACTCAGACTATTCTAGATGGCAGTGCCGACGACAAGACGATGCTCAATTACTATAACAGGACAATAGAACCTATAGTGTCGGCAATAGTCGACGAAATGAAACGAAAGTTTCTTACTAAAACTGCTCGCTCTCAGGGTCAGTCGATTCTGTTCTTTAGAGATCCGTTTAAGCTCGTTCCCGTAAATGACATTGCAGAAATCGCAGATAAGTTTACTCGTAACGAAATACTTACGTCGAACGAAGTCAGACAGATTATTGGAATCAAACCGTCCGGTGATCCTAAGGCAGATGAGCTTCGAAATAGTAATATTGCAGAATCTAAGCAAAATATGGATCCGGATCAGCCCGTTAGCGAAGGTTTAGAAGAAGGAGGAAAAAATCAAAATGGATAAATTCGATTTTAGCGGATGGGCGACCAAGGCTAATCTTAAATGCTCTGACGGCAGAGTTATCATGAAGGACGCCTTCAAGCATAATGATGGCCAGACCGTTCCGCTTGTTTGGAATCATCAGCATAATGATCCGAACGAAATTCTCGGCCATGCTTTATTGGAAAATAGAGAAGAAGGTGTTTATACATACTGCACATTCAATGATACTGAGTCGGGTAAGACCGCGAAGCTTCTCGTGCAGCATGGTGATATAGTATCGCTGTCTATTTATGCAAACCAGTTAAAGCAGAATATGTCTAATGTCATCCACGGCAATATTCGTGAGGTAAGTCTTGTTCTTGCTGGAGCAAATCCCGGCGCATCTATTGAATCTATAATCAAGCACGGCGAAGAATGTGATGAAGAGGCTGTTCTCTATACCGGAGAAGATATAACCATCGCTCATGCTGATGCTGAGGAAGAAAAGAAAAGTGAGTCTCAGAAGAAAGATGAAGAGGATAAAAAGTCCGAAGAGGATAAGAAATCTGATGACGAAAAGACAATTCTAGACGTTTTCAACACGCTCAACGATGAGCAGAAAACTGTGGTTTATGCTTTGGTAGCTGAGGCTATCGAAGATAACAATAAAACCAGCAAAGATGATAAAAATGAAATTAATCATTCCGAAGGAGAAAATGAAATGAAAAAGAATGTGTTTGATCAGGAAGATATGGAGCAGGGCAAGACCCTTAGCCATTCTGCAATGAATGAAATCCTTGAGCTTGCAAAGACTCCTAGTGTCGGCAGTTTCCAGCAGGCTCGTAAGATCTATGAGAATGAGAACGAGCTCCAGCATGATGCGTTTGACGCAGAGACTATGGGCATGCTGATGCCTGAGTATAAGCTCATCGATCCGGCTGAGCCGAAGATTCTCTACCCTGATGATACTTGGGTGTCCAGTGTCATCGATGGTGTACATAAGTCCCCTTATGCAAGAGTTCGTACTCGTAGAGCAGATGCTCGCCAGGCTGAACTTCAGGCTCTGGGCTATGGCAAGGGCAATTACAAGAAGGAAGGTAAGCAGATCAAGCTGCTCGGTCGTACTCACGATGCTCAGACCATCTATGTAAAGGACAAGATCAATCGTGACGACGTCCTTGACATCACTGAGTTCGACATCATTGCTTATCAGTGGAAGATTCTGCGTCACACTATGAACCAGACTCTTGCACAGGCAATCCTGATTGGCGATGGCCGTGACGATCTCGATCCCGATAAGATTAAGGAGGACCATGTTCGTCCTATCTGGAAGGATGACGATATGTACTGCATCCACCAGGATGTTGATATCGCTGCTGCAAAGGCAAAGCTTCAGGGCACTGAGACTGCTAACCGCTTTGGCGACAACTATGTCTATGCTGAGGCAATTATTGAGGCAGCTCTCTACTCTCGTGAGAAGTACAAGGGCTCTGGCAATCTCACTTTCTACTGCACTCCTCATCTGTTGAATGTTATGCTGCTTGCTCGTGATCTGAATGGCCGTAGAATCTACAGCTCTAAGAATGATCTTGTCGCAGCTCTTAACGTTAAGGATATCAAGACCGTTGAGCAGTTTGAGGGTCTTATCCGCACTACTTCTGATAACAAGAAGAAGAAGATGCTTGGTCTGTTTGTCAACCTTGCTGATTACCAGCTTGGCTGCGTAAAGGGCGGCGAGATTACCAAGTTCGACGACTTCGACATTGACTTCAACCAATACAAGCTCCTTCTTGAGACTCGTGTCTCTGGTGCTCTTGTTGAGTGGTACTCTGCTATCGCTCTGGAAGAGGACGTCACTGGTTGATCCAATAACAATTAATAAATAATTTTTTGGAGGTAAATTACTATGGATAGAATTTACGATCAGGCTAAGGACAAGAATGTAGCTGCGCTAATTATTTACGGCAAGACAACTGCCGACAACAAGGCTTATGTTGATGAAGGCTGCACTGTGCAGTTTAAGACTAGCGAACTGAAGGACGCTTTTATCAAGCGTTCCGTGGTCAAAGTCGGTGACAATTATTATGCTCCTGTAGCATTCACTGTTTCTAATAAGATTGGCACTGTAGTTTATGCTACTGCCGGTTCTACTACCGGTACTGCCGCCACCGTAGCTCTGGCAGCTGTCGCTGACTAATTCCAAGGAGAAAATTCAAAATGGCGAAATATTATGGGAAAATCGGCTACGCTGAAACAGTGGAGACCGCGCCTGGCGTATGGACAGAAGAGATTACCGAACGTACTTACTTCGGAGATCTGATTAGGAACACTCGTCGGCTTCAATCTTCTGATAAAGTTAATGACGATATCAACATCGCAAACGAATTAAGTATTGTAGCCGACCCATACGCCATGAATAATTTCCACACTATGCGTTATGCTGAGTTTATGGGTGCTAGATGGAAGGTTTCAACCGTTGAAGTCCAGTACCCTAGACTTATACTGACTTTGGGAGGTTTGTACAATGGATAACAGACCAAATCTGCAAAATCTTCTGGAGAAAATTCTCGGGAGCCGAAATGTGTATTTTCAGCCTCCAGAGTCAGTAAAGATGAAGTACCCGGCAATAGTCTATGCTCTCGATGATATAGAGACTAGCCATGCCAATGACTTGGTTTACAACGCTAAAAGAAGATACATGATTACATTCATCACAGAGAATCCCGATTCTCAAGTAACTGGAGAATTAGCGTATCTTCAGATGTGCCGTTTTAATAGGCACTATAAATCTGACAATCTCAATCACTATGTGTTTGAACTTTATTATTAAAGGAGGACAATCTCATGTCTAAAATTGTATGGGATAAGACCGGTGAACGTTTTTACGAAACCGGTGTAAAGAACGGTGTACTCTATCCTCTCGACAGCAACGGTACCTATCCTAATGGTGTCGCTTGGAATGGCCTTACTGCTGTTACTGAGAGCCCCTCTGGCGCAGAGGCAACTGCTCTGTATGCAGATGACATCAAGTACCTCAACCTGATGTCTGCTGAGGAGTTCGGTGCAACCATCGAGGCCTATACTTACCCCGATGAGTTTGCAGAGTGCGATGGTTCCGCAACTCTTGCTAAGGGCGTAGCAATTGGTCAGCAGACTCGTAAGACCTTTGGTCTTTGCTACAGAACTACTCTGGGCAACGACGCACAGGGTAACGACTATGGCTATAAGCTCCATATCATTTATGGTGCTCTGGCAGCTCCTTCTGAGAAGGCTTATGCTACCATTAATGATAGCCCCGAGGCTATTACTTTCTCTTGGGAAGTCACTACGACTCCTGTGTCCGTTGACAACTTCAAGCCGACAGCATCTCTGGTAATCGATTCTACCAAGGCCGACAAGACCAAGCTCGCAGCACTTGAGGAGATTCTGTACGGTAAGGATGGCACTGGCGATGGAAACACTGGTGCTGTAGATCCTCGTCTGCCTCTGCCTAATGAGATCGCAACTCTTATGGCAGTTACCGAAGGCGGTCTCTGATAACGCAAACAAAACAAATATTTATGGCCCTGCTTAATCGCGGGGCCTCTTTTTTAATTTGAAAGGAGAAAATACAATGCTTAAGAAGACTATTACTTATAACGATTATAACGGTGTCGAGAGAACTGAGGACTTTTACTTTAACCTTTCCAAAGCCGAACTTATGGAAATGGAAATGAGCATTTCCGGCGGCCTTACTGAGATGATCGAAAAAATCGTAGCTACAAAGGACGCTCCTGCAATCATCAAGATCTTTAAGGAGCTCGTACTTAAGGCATACGGCGAGAAGAGCTCGGACGGTAAGCGTTTCGAGAAGAAGAATGGCGCTCTGGCAGAGGCATTTGCCGAGACTGAGGCCTATTCTCAGATCTTTATGGAGCTGGCTACCGATGCCGATAAGGCTGCAGAGTTTGTTAACGGCATCATGCCTGGTGATATTGCCAAGCAGCTTCCTGACGGTAAGGCCGGCTAATGGCAAATTAACGGAGGAATGAGAAATGCTTCAGATCACAGTTCCGGCATTAGAAGAAGGATGGGACGAAGCTAAGCAAGAGTTTGTTAGTGTAAAAGAGCAGACTTTGCGTTTGGAGCATTCTCTTGTCTCTCTTTCAAAATGGGAATCAAAGTGGTGTAAATCGTTCTTTTCTAAAAAAGAGAAAACATACGAGGAAACGCTAGATTATATAAAATGTATGACGCTCACACAGAATGTTAATCCGGATGTATACAATCGCTTGTCGAAAGAAAACATCATCGAAATTAATAAATATATCGAAGCCCCTATGACTGCTACATATTTTTCAGAAGATAAAAGTAGTGGAAGCAGTAGAGAGCAGGTAACATCAGAACTTATTTATTATTGGATGATAGCTTTAAACATTCCTGTTGAGTTTGAAAAATGGCATCTTAATCGTTTGCTTACCCTTATTAGAGTTTGCAACATTAAGAATCAGCCGCCCAAGAAAAGAAGTAGGGCTGAAATAATGTCTCGCAATGCAGCACTAAATGCAGCTCGTAGAAAACAATTTAACACGAAAGGATAGGGATTCGTTGTGATTAGTTTCAGGCAAAAGGGCGACTTTTCCAAGTTGACTCGTTTTCTAGAGAGAGCCAAGAACATCATTAAGATCGGTGATCTTGACAAATACGGTCGAGAAGGTGTGGCTGTCCTGGCGTCTGCAACTCCGGTCGATTCCGGGCTAACAGCTAGTTCATGGTACTACGAAATTGATCACCGGAATGGATCGGCATCAATAAATTTCTACAATTCGAATGTTAACGAAGGTGTTCCTATAGCTATAATTCTTCAGTATGGCCATGGAACTAGAAACGGAGGCTGGGTTCAGGGGAGAGACTACATAAATCCTGCTATCCAGCCTATTTTTGATAAAATTGCAGACGATGCATGGAAGGAGGTTACTAAATTATGAGTAATAAAGTCGACGAAAGAGTCGTAGAGATGCGGTTTGATAACGCACAGTTTGAAAAGAACGTTTCAACCACTATGTCGACCCTTGACAAGCTTAAGAAAAGTTTAAATCTCGACGGTGCTGCAAAAGGCTTGCAGAATGTCAATGCTGCGGCTAAAACCGCGTCGTTTGATAGCCTTGCTGCTAGTGTATCAAAGCTTGAGTCTAGATTCTCGGTTCTTGGTATCGTCGGAATGCGAGTAATTGAAAACCTTACCGATTCCATGATGCGACTTGCTCAGAAGACCGTCAACTTCCTTACAAGTGGCGTTGTTCAGGGCGGTATTAAGAGGGCTATGAACCTCGAAAACGCCCACTTCCAGCTCCAGGGTCTACTTAAAGACGAGGAAGCAGTTGCCGCCGTTATGCAAAATGTTAATGATTCTGTCGATGGCACAGCTTATAGTTTGGACTCTGCCGCAAAAGTTGCTTCTCAGTTTGCTGCATCTGGCATGAGAGCCGGCGACGAGATGTTTAAGTCGCTGAGAGCAGTTGCTGGCGTCGCTGCCATGACTAATAGTGAATACGACGAAATCGGTCGAATTTTCACTAAAGTTGCCGGTCAAGGTCGTTTGATGGGCGATGACCTCTTGTCGCTTTCATCTCGCGGTATGAATGCTGCCGCCACTCTTGCTGAATCCATGGGAACGACAGAAAGTGCCGTTCGTGAGATGGTCACTAAAGGCCAAATCGACTTTAAGACTTTTGCGTCTGCAATGGATGATGCTTTTGGCGAGCATGCTAAGAAAGCTAATGAGACCTTGACAGGTGCTTTATCAAACGTCAAAGCGGCACTAGCTAGAATTGGTGCTCTATTTGTATCACCTTTGGTGGAGCAGAATGGTGCATTAGTACAGCTCCTTAATAATGTTCGAGTAAAGATCAACGATATCAAAACCGCTCTCGTTCCAGTTGCTGACTATGTTGTTAATGTAGTAAAAAACCTGGTCTCCAAAGTTTCTGCTTTTGTTGAAAAGCTGGACGTTAAGAAATATTTCTCGAAACTTGGTGAAACGCTCACATCTTCAAAATGGGATGTGTTCATCAAAAAACTTAATGATGCCGGAATCTCAACTGATAAATTTCAGCAGAAGTTGAAAGAGGTTGCTAGCAAGCACGGTATTTCAATAGACGATCTTATTAAAAAGTACGGAACTCTCGGTAAGGTCATGTCTGCTGGAAAGATTTCAAAGAGCATCATAATTGAAACACTCAAAAAGTTTGTTGATGTTGAAAAAGACGTTTCCAAAGCGACCACCGACGTGACCGATAAGCTCGAATATTTTAATAAAATCATTAATGAAGTTATTCGAGGAAATTACGGTAATGGTGCCGCTCGTATGCAAGCTTTGGCAGATGCCGGCTATGACTATGCCAAAGTACAAAAGCTCATCAACTATGTGTGGGAGCGAAACGGAAAGACCTGGTCTAACTGCACTGTCACCGCTGAGGAGCTTACGAATACAATCGGCGATCTCTCTACTGAAGAGCTAAAGAGCATCGGTTATACAGACGAGCAAGCTAAAAAGATACGCGAACTCGCTGAAGAGGCTGAGAAAACGGGTACTCCGTTAAATGAGTTAATCTCATCTCTTGGCGAAATAAGCAAGCCGAGTGCTAAAGTTCTAATAATCGACAGTCTCAAGAATGGACTCCAGGGATTAGTTTCAATTGCCAAAGCTTTGAAAGATGCATTCTTTGAAATATTCGATTTTTCGAAGGCATCCGGAGCTATGTATAGCTTTCTTGAAGTGATTAATAAGCTTTCTCAGAAATTCGTATTCTCGGAAAAGAGAGCCGATAAACTTAAGAGAACTTTCAAAGGTCTTTTCGCAGTCATAGACATTTTGCGAATGACTATCGGCAGCGGTTTGAACATAGCCTTTAAAATTCTAAACGCCGTACTTAATGTATTTAATGTTGACATCCTAGATTTCACAGCCAATGTTGGCGATGCTATTGTTAAATTCAGAGATTGGCTAAAGGAGCACGATCTCTTATCAAAGGCTATTGATTTTCTAGCTCCATTAATAAAGACCGTGGCCGTAGCTATCAAAGATGCGGCTCTTGCTGTTTACGATTGGGCTAAGAGTAATAAAACCATTCAGAATGTTCTCAAGACGGTTCACGATTGGCTCGATAAGTCTTCCGAAAGCATAAAGAAATGGATTGATGGTTTAAAAGAAACCGATAATATTCCGAAATACATAATTTCAGGTTTCGTTAATGGACTTAAAAACGGTATATCCACAGTCGTTGAAGTCATGATCGAGCTTGGTAAAGGAATTCTGGATGCAATTAAAGGCGTTCTTGGTATTCATTCACCTTCAACGGAATTCTTTGAAATCGGTAGAAATGTAATTGCGGGTTTTGTTAACGGAATTCAAAATGGGGCATCTACTGCTTGGGAAGCGCTTAAGAGTTTTGGTCAGAAGTGCATCGATATAATAAAAGGCATTGACTTCGGAGCTGTCCTATTTGCAGTATTTGCCGGCGGCATATGGTTTACTGTAAATAAACTGATAGGCGTATTGGATAAATTCGCTAACCCGTTTTCAGAGCTTGGGGGCATGTTCGAGGCTATCGGCTCTGGGTTAAATACTATGTTTACTGACATAGGCAAGTCTTTCAAAGCCAAAGCGTTTGAAACGAAGTCGAAAGCGATTCGTAATTTTGCGATCTCGATTGGCATTTTAGCAGCTTCAATATATGTATTAGCTAAGCTTGCTAAGAACGACTCGGGAGC
>ULTC01064241.1_pt1 | contig 15088 bp, 9 predicted proteins | sample 1957091 | NCBI WGS metagenome assembly ULTC01 (sample SAMEA4835720, study PRJEB28245) | human gut metagenome | biome: gut microbiome; material: fecal sample | place: Denmark | collected 2008 | reverse complement strand
TCTTCATTATAATAAAAGTTGGCAGACAAGAACGGATCGTTCTAGGGGATAAAATCGCCTAAACATGGAGGTAAAAGCTGATTATCGTTGGAGGTGTAACTTTTAAACATTATCTTTGGGCTATTGTACTTGATTCCCTAAGATACAAAAAATTAGGGACACGGGCAAGTCTTGGCTGAGCGAAGTTTGGGCTTGCCCATTTTTTGCAGACACAAGTGAGACCATCCCAAAATCATTTTGAGACGGTCTCGTTTTTGGAAAACTTATTATAAGTTAGTAACGTGTCACTTTATTTGTAGTTGACTTCAGATATTCGAAACGATTAATCATCTCACCCAACTTCTTCGGATATTTATCTGCCAAGTTTTCCTGTTGACTTATGTCCTTTTTCAAGTTATAAAGTTTATATCCATATCCCAAGCCGATAAACTCACCGTCTTCTTTGCTATAAGGATTAAAATAAGGAGGAATCAACGCCCAGTCACCCTGACGATATGCATAATTGAACATGCCTTCGATAACAAGTTCTTCACGTCCTTTTTTACTCTTTCCGAGGAAAGCATCCAACGTATTCTCACTATCCAATTTTTCAGGATAAGTTTGTCCAAGCAAAGATGCAAAGGAAGCCAGCAAGTCCATTTGGCATACAAAGACATCAGAAACCTGCGGCTTCACTACTGCCGGCCAACGAAGCATGAAAGGGATACGTGTACCACCGTCAAACATACTTGTTTTTCCTCCACGAAGCGGACCTGCTATCTTATGATCGCCTATCAATTCCACTGCATCATCCTTATATCCGTCATCCAGCACTGGTCCATTATCACTAGTTAACACTACAATCGTATTCTCCGCCAATCCCAACTGGTCCAGTTCTTTCAAAAATTCAGATACACACCAGTCTGCTTCCAGAATAACATCCCCACGCGGTCCCATAGGCGACTTTCCTGCGAAGCGTTCATTTGGAACACGAGGAACGTGTGGCTGATGTAATCCGTAATAGAGAAAGAAAGGAGCATTTTTATGGTCGTTGACGAACTGTTTGGCTTTATCTAGAAATAATTCCGCCATTTCTTCATCTTTCCATTGTGCCGCTTTACCACCTTTCTGGAATCCGATACGAGGAACCCCGTTTACTATCGAACCGGCATGACCTACACTCGGATGCATACGAAGCAATTCAGGATTATTCTTTCCTGTCGGTTCACCGGGAAAGTTCTTACGGTAATCCACATACAACGGATCGTTAGGGTCTAATCCCACTACACGTCCATTTTCGAGAAAGACACATGGAACACGGTCATTCGTAGCTGCCTGAATAAATGAATAATCATATCCTATTTCGGCCGCACCGGGATGAACATCCTTATTCCAGTCTACATTACCGTCTCCCAGTCCGATATGCCATTTTCCTATGGATCCAGTAGCATAGCCTGCCTGTTTCATCAATTTAGGCAAGGTTATCTTTTCCGTATCAATAATCAATGCTGCATTGCCCGGAAGAATTTTTGCGTCCTTACTTGTCCACGGATAAAGTCCTGTCATAACAGAGTAGCGGCTGGGGGTGGAAGTAGCTGCCGTACAGAATCCTTGTGCAAAGCGGATTCCTTCATTAGCTATACGGTCCATACCCGGTGTAGAGATGCGATGAGCACCGTAGCAACTTAAGTCACCATATCCAAGGTCATCGGCTACAATCAGAATGATGTTCGGTTGTTGCTTGTTGATCGGCTTTTTTCTCGGTTGTGCTTGTCCTGCCAATAACGTGTTAGGTATCGAAGAAATACCTACTAATGTACAAAATACATACTCTAAGTTTCTCATGCCTTATTTAATTAAGATTTATCACTTGCTATAAATACACATCAAATTTTGATGTTCCCCACACAAAATCCCTGTTTCTATTCATAATTTATGAATTTAAAACGTTACTTGTGTTTTAGCACCATTCGCTGCAATAGCATTTACTTTATAATCTTCGGGTAACGTAGTGTTTACAGTAAACGAAGATTGCGGTGATACAAATATTACTTTTCCTGCATGATCGCTAACTTCATAAACAGCCACATTCCGCCAACCATACATTGATAGTTTGGAACCGGAACGGGTAGCTGTTCCGGCAACTACGGCTGCATTATTTATATAAGCCTCTAAGTTACTATCACAGATATATTCCAGCTTATGTTTCGGAACAGAATATCCTAAATTTCGAATTCTATTTTTAAGAGCACTTACCTGAGCTTCCGTCACTACCACTTTTCCATCGCCATAAGAGTCGTTGAATTCATATGAACCAGATTTCAGAAACCCCCATTTTACAAAGAAATCCGTCAAATCCAATCCTGCCGCCTTACTACAATTATAGGCGAACTCTATTTGACGTTCACCATCGGTAGGCAAGTCCTTATTGACACGTATATATTCATATACATCCTTATAAAAATCCGTTTTTCCTAATACATATTCCATATATAACTCTAACTGCCAAAAAGGTACTAATTTATCGAATACATCTCCTAATTTTGCATGAAAAATATCATTATTCCCGAATGCTAAAGTCATTGCATGCTCGTAGTAATTACTGTAAGCATTACTTGGCGTTGTAGTTAACAAACGGGAATTAATTCCATATAATTTCTGAATGTACATCGAACAAATATTGTTTGTTACTTCGGTCATTCCAAACCATTTCAGTCCCGGACGGGTTTGATTACTATGCCCTACCTCATGGGCAGGCCCCCAGTTGTTAGTCTTCATTTGATCTACACTGCACAGATTATCCATCGTTGAAAAATGATATGCCGTATGATAAGAAGTGGAATACATATAATCTCCCTGTCCGTACATGACATTGAAATACATACGGTTTCTGAACATACGATTGTCGGTATCCGTACCGATGCCACCATTATTGTTGTATTTTCTCAACCCCATGAATATCTGTTCCTTATATACAATATCATCAAAAAGGTCAATTAAATCTCTCCCATTAGATGTACTTTTTAGTTTGCTGACAGGAAAAGTGAGATGAGCATAATTCCCTACAACATCAAAATAGCCATCGACAGCTCCGTTTAGTAAAGTACCCCACTGTTCACGGGTATGTTTTGCTACATCAAAGTATCCGTTAACACTTCCTGACGCAAAGTGTATCTTTACCTCGTCATAGTCTACCGGATTACCATTGACGTGATACATCACATAGATTAACCCTTTCTTCTCCGAAACAATTTTATTTATACCTGTGCGTAAGCTATAAGAAATGCTGTTATTGAAACCATCAGCATTAGGGGTATCCATGTCCTGTACTCTTAGACTCAAATGTTGCCCGTGCGTTTCACCTACCATGACAATCAATGTTTCTCCCGCTTTCACAAAGATACCCGTAGGATTATCCAATAGACTATAAGTGCCTGTCTTATTGATAGTAGCCTGTATATCCGGATGTTGATAAGGTTTGAAATCCGCAATACGGAAGTCAGCCGGATATTTATCTTTCAGCATATAATAAGCTATGTTCTTAAAAAATGGATAAGTACAGGCCTTTATCATTTCCTCTGTTATATCAGACCGTAACTTGGAACAAGTAACATCCGTAAAAAGGGTCAATGGGTCAAAACCTTCCGGATTCCTAGCAAAGAACTTCATTTCCGCACAGGAAGCATGCCCATTCACACCGGACTTAATAATCAGGCGAACTGCCTTCGGTTTCTGTATTGTGTTATCAAAAGAAAAAGATACTACCGCACCTTTGGAACCGAAATCGAAATTGGTTTCATTCGTTACACTTTCAAAAGCCGGGTGTTCTTCAGTCGATACCTGAATTTCCACTTCACCAAAATTCCCGTTCGAACCGCTTATACGCGGATAATAGATAAAGTAATCAAGTGCTTCCGTATTTTCCTTGAAATAGTAAGTCAACATGACCGGATAATGGCTTGTAACCCCTTCTGCAAAAGGATAATTAGAATGATAAATAGTACTCATATCACTATCAAAAGATTTTTCAATCCCTTCACCACCATGTGCCGTAGATGCTTCCCCTTTGACTACTTCCAACTGAACATCATCCGCAATTCCTTCAGTATCACCAAATGTATATCCATCCAATCCATTCTGAATAACTGTAACTTCTGCTGAAATATTAGAGTTCTTATCCTTTATCACTATCTTCTCCGTACGTACACTACTTCCCTCATGAGTATCTACGGTAAACTTATAAGGTATTTCAATCGTTGCAGCACGTGTGTCTACCTCTTTCTTTATCCAAGAAGGATAGGTGACATCCAGTTCCGCTTCCGTCAGATTGGTAGTGACAGTAAAAGCGACTGTTCCACCTACCGGAGGCAAAGTAAAAGCGAAAGGAGATACTAAAATATCAGTATCAGTACCTAACTGACGTACAAGAATCTTCTTATTCAATTTTCCATTATTGATAACCACCGAAGCATTACGGACAGTTTTGTTCGGGTTACTTATCACACTAATCTTCACACCTGCACCCGAATTGACAGGTTCAGTCTTACACCACTGTTCTCCTTCCACATCCACAGAAGCGGTCCAATCTGCAGGAAGTGATTTTACATCAATAACAACAGAGCCTGCTTCTTTATAAAAATCTGCATTTTCCAAACCTAGTTCCAATACAGCCACCACATCCTTATCATCTTTACAGGACGACAAGGAAAAAAGAAACAGGGATATGAATACATATAAAAAATAATTCTTCATATTCTTTTCGTTTAAAAAGGACTGACTAAAAAGAATTTATGCATCACTGCATTATCCCCTTGCCAGCCCTTAAGATTAATTATTTGTTAGATTTAAGAGAGAGCAGTTATTTACCATATAATTCAAACTCCGAGAGTGCCCATGTATTAAATTTACTCGGATTAGTAGAACTATGAACCTCAAAACGAACATAAGTATATGAATCGCCTAGCAACATCGTCGGACAAGTATCATAATAAGTGGTAGCCGATACTGGGAGACCGTCTGCTTCTGCAGTAAATACTTTTATTTCTTTCCAGTTTGCGCCATCATTACTAGCATAAATGATGAACTTAGTAGGATGCTGATTAGTATTTCTAGTTGCATATCTTACTCTCAACTTGGAAATAGCACTATTCAGATGAATATCCACTTGATGCGGGAAGGCGGGCGCACCTCCTCCGTAAGTAACTTGTGCCTGAGTAGCCAATTTGCCATCCAACCAGTCGGCAAATCCATTACCGTCAGCAAAATTTGTGCCTATCAAGGTCATCATATCCGGTGTGAGCGTAATCTTCGGTGCTGAATTCTGTAATCCGATAATAACTGTATTTTCACCGGAAAAGGCATATTTCGTAGAAGTTATTTCTAACGGAAGTGCAAAGTTCCCTTCTAGATTAGTTATATCAATCTTCACGGTCAGATTCGCTGTAACATTACCTTTGCTAAAGGTCAGTTTACCGATAGTATAGTTGTTGCCCTTGTCTGATATTAATGAATACTCAATGGGAGATGTAGCATTATATTCATCCAATAGTTCCTTTTTAACTGTTACATCGCAGGTTATATCTTCTGTGAGAGCAGTATTCAAAGTCACAGGAAGCTCATATATATACTCAGTCACACCTTCAGTAATAGTAAACGGAAGTTTAAATCCTGACTCTGAAAGAGAGAAAGCAGGCTGATAAACAGTAGGCTTCACGATGATATACTTATTTTTTTCATTAATGGTAGAAGTACCGTCCGTAAGCTCCAACATCAACACATAAATGAAATTACCCGTACTCAATACAGAAATTTTCTCAGGATGAAAGGTTACCGTTTTAATCTTATACAGTTCTTTTTCTCCAAAAGAGACGGTCATGTCGGAAGGCAATTCATAACAATCAGCAGGCAATGGCTTGAAATTAGTCTTATTCTCATTATTGTAATATTCAAGATCGAACTCATTCAATACTTTCAATGTAGCTGAAGCTAACATATTCAGGTCGTTTCCACCTTTGTCAATCGTTATATTGTAAGCAGCAGACTCTCCAGTATTATAAAAGGTAATATCCTGCTCATTACTATTCAAAATGCAAAGGAATGATTCATAATCATCCAGATAATCGTCTTTTCCATCGTTCAAGCAAGCCACCATAGTCAGCAACAAACCGCCTAACAACGAAAGGATATATATTTTTGTCTTCATATAAATTAAAATCTGATTAGATTGTTTTAATGCTATAATTCTATCTCCAATTATAATTTTGGGTCAATAGTTTGTTACGGTCTAGTTCTCTCTGACTGAACGGATATAAAAAGTGATTAGCTCTGAACACACGGTTTTGAACTACTGTCCTACGCCAAAAAGTATCCGGAGTATCTTCCGTGTTAACAGCCTGTGCCTCTACATTCATACCATAGATAGGTCCATTATCCGTAGTTGTAGCAATCATCCATGTACGAGTATCAAAAAAACGATGATTTTCAAATGCAAGTTCTATCCTGCGTTCTCTGCGACAAAGTTCTATCAATTGGTCTATTGTAGCTTCCGGATAGACTTCCATTATTGGATCCATACCTGAACGAGCACGCAGATCAGCCCAATACTCCATAGCTGTTGTACGATACTGACTGTCTCTCGATCTTTTCTCCCATTCCAAAGCTGCTTCAATAAAGTTTAAGTAAATTTCTCCAAGACGGAATGTCGGAAATACCATATTACCCGGTTGATTATTCACAAAACTAGCAGTATGATCACAAAAACGATTAACTAGATATCCACTTCTCGAATGGTCATGAGAAGTATTTGAATTACCATCTTTTGCCAAGTTACACAATACATAGTCATCTTTACCCGGACCGCATCTCCAGTAACTATCACTCCAATACACAGCTATATAAAAACGTGGTTCACGATTAATAAACATATTCCGAGTTGCTCTTTTATAATATTTAGCCTGATATGTGTCACCTTTACTTAAATATTCAAGAAAAGGATTTGCAAATTCAGTTATACCATTTTCACTATATCCAGAGTTTTCGTCAACCTTAGGAGTTCCATCTATCTCGTATCCAGTAATCGGATACTTACCATTATCCATCGCATAAGCATCCACCTGTTGTTGCGAGGGTCCTAGTGCTCCATAAGCTGCTCCATTACCTCCTTTTTTGGTCTTTACACCCGTCGGAGTCGTTCTTCTGGCTATAATAGCCCGACTTGCATATCCGGTAGTCCAGATAAGTTCTTTGTTCCAATCTACCTGCGTAATGCCAAGATAATTAGCATACGGGTCATCTGAAGCGTCTCTATGTAACTCGTATACTCCCAAATCTATGACAGCTTTGGCAGCCTGCACTGCTTCTTTCCATTTTTCATTACTATAAGTTTGAGGAAACAGATATTGGTCTGATAATTCCGGAAAATCGGGTGTTGTAGGATTCTTTACGGTATTGTATAAACTATTACCATTATATAGATCACGGGCTGAATAAAGTTTTAACCGTGAAATCACAGCTAAAGCAGCTCCCTCGGTAGGTAGCCCATATTCTGCATCTACCGTCCAAGTTGTTTTCCCGTGTTCTTTAAAGTAGGTAGCACATTGAGTCATTTCATTTACAACATAATCAACACATTGTTCCCAAGTATTACGCGGACGATATAGAGATTCTGTCGTAGCATCATATGGCAATATCTCATCTCCCAACAAAAATATAGGTCCGTAATTACGCATCATCAAGAAGTAATAATATGCTCGTGCCCAGCGTGTATACCAGTACCATTCATCCTTTTCTTCCTGTGTTACGGTAGGATCTGAACAACTGTAAACATTCTGCATAAAAATATTACATTCACGTATTCCGTTATACAAATTAAAATTAGCACCTGGTACGCTGGATGCATTCCAAGCTCCCGTATTCATTGACTCAGCAGCTGCATTCGATGCATTGATCAATTCATCAGTAGCAGTGCTTTGAGGAGTACTAACATAGCCAGTCAAATCATTTGGCAAAAAACTCATTGCATTCAAGAAATACCCGCGTGTATATGCTCTCTTCTGCCAAAGTTGTTCAAAAGTAAGATCTTCCGTTTCCTGTTTATCGAGAAAACTTTCACACGAAGTTAACAAAGGAATAACCCCGCAAAATAACAATATATATTTTACTAATGATAGTTTCATATTGATTCTGTATTATTGATTAGAAATTAGCATTTAGGCCGATAGTAACGGTCATGTTATTCGGATATTTTGCTCCATTGGTAGTATCCAGCAATTCAGGGTCCCATAATTTAAACTTACTGAATGTAAGAAGGTTCGTACCAGCGATATAGAAACGAAAAGACTTAATAAAGGTCTTATTCAACCAGTTTTTTGGCAATGTATATCCTATTTCTGCGTTTTTCAAACGAAGAAAACTACGGTCACGTAACCACATAGTAGACGACTGGCTATTGTTAGAACTGCCTGCTTCTGCACCGTAACTCAAACGGGGATATTTAGCAGAAGCATTCTGTTCAGGAGTATTGGTCGTTTTCCATGAATACTTATAAAGATCTTCATAGATAGCAGAACGATCCATATTATCACTACTGAAAGGACGCAAAGGTGTACCCGCTAAATAGATAGAAGTACGCGCTACCCCTTGAAAAAATACACTTGCATCAAAATTCTTCCATTTTGCTGTCAATCCGAACCCGTATGTTATCTCAGGAAGATCAGTATAGCCAATAGCAATCTGGTCATACGTATCAATTTTACCATCTCCATTTACATCCTTGTACTTAACGTCACCAATCCTATATTCACCAAACATCTGTTTCGGACTATTATCTATTTCTGCCTGACTTTCAAAAAATCCCAAAGCAATAAATCCCTTACGTTGCGCTGCACCATTACGGCCAAACGGTTTGCCAATAGAATTTTGATATTTATATTCCCAATCTGGTTCATCATTATCCAACATCTGGTTACGCGAAAAAGTAAAGTTTCCGCGACCTGTCAGTAAAACCTTACCTACCTGTTGCTGATATTCCAGTGTTCCATCTAGACCAGATACCTTCGCTTTACCTACATTTACATATGGAGTAGTAGTAAGGCCGACAATAGCCGGTAGCCCAGCACGAGCCAGAAAGATACCATTACGTTCTTCATAAAAATAATCAGCTTGAATCTTTAATTTTTCGAACAAACGAAGTTCAATACCTGCATTTACCTTAGTTGCCTCTTCCCAAGAAACATTTGTATTCTCAATTTCTCCTACACGATAACCAGTACCTGTCTGATTTGCAGTTTTTCCGTATGACCATCCTGTTACTGTATTGACAGAAGGTTCATAAGCCCATCTTCTGGAGGCTCCAATGTCATCATTACCCACTTTACCATAAGACGCTTTCAATTTCAGATCATTAACTACTTTAGTCAACGGTTCAAACCATTTCTCACTGGACACCATCCAACCTATTGCATAAGCTGGAAAGAATCCAAAACGATGGCCACGAGCAAAGTTCTCAGAACCAGTGTATCCCATATTGAATTCGGCAAAATATCTATCCATATAAGCATAAGTCAAACGTCCTGCCAGTCCCTGACTTTTATATGGTAATGATTTTTTCTGATTCTCTGCTGTCAATAACTTATAAATTTTATGATTGTACAAAAACAAAGCTCCTATCCGATGTTTTTGAGCAAATAAACGAGTATAATTAAGAGAACCTTCCATATAAGTAGTAATCTTAGATACGGTCACTGGAGCAGCATACGACAGATTATTGGAACCCTCATATATTGTTTTATAATTTAATGAACCGTCTTCATTTCGACCTGTTGCATGAAACTGCGGTGGGGTCTTTGAACGAACTTGCAACGTATTATTAGATGCATCCCAAGAAAATTTAATATTGGCAGTTAACCCTAGAGTTATCATATCCAATTTTTGAGTAACACCAATCAATGATTGGGCTGAATTCCAACTTTGCTCACGATAACCGGAATGTACCAGCAGATTCCATGGATTACTACCACTGGCTGCACTTGGTGCAGAAAGAGTACCATCAGAATATTCCACAGGAAATGCATTTGGAGAGGTGTTAAATGCATATCCCCAAATATCAGATGTCGTAGCTCCTGGTCCCCACGAACTTTCATAAATATTAGCCAAATTCACATTGAATGTTGTAGTCGGTGTAACGGAGAAATCCATATTGGCACGAAAATTGAATTTTGTATAATGAATAGAAGAATTATAATCATAAACATCCCCGGCGTTTCTAAATATAGAGCCTTCATTATAAAAACCACCTGATACATAATACTTACAAATATCACCGCCTCCAGAAAGGTTCAATGTCACACGTTCGCTCGAAGCCAAATTTCGATACATCTGGTCTAACCAATTTACATTTGGATATAAATCAGGATCAGAACCATCACTATATTTTTGAATAGCTTCCGATGAATAGCCTCCATCACCATTACCCGTCAGGCCTTTAGCCTCATTATACATCTCGGCCCATTGTACAGAGTTTGCCATTTGCGGCATACGTGTCGGAGTTTTAAAACCCATTTCCGCACGTACATTAATACGAGGTTTGCCTTCACTGCCTTTCTTGGTAGTAATCAAAATAACGCCATTCGCACCACGTACACCATATACTGCCGAAGCAGAAGCATCTTTTAAGATAGAAAATGTAGCAATATCATCTACATCAACCAAGTCCAGTTCCCGTTCGATACCGTCAACCAGAACTAGCGGAGTAGAGTTACCTTTAAAAGAAGCTATACCACGGATATAAAAATCGGAAGCACTATTTTTACCCGGCTCACCGGATGCCTGCATAGAGACAACACCTGCCAGTTGCCCCGCCAGTACATTGGAAATGTTAGAACCCGGTATATTGAGTTCACCCACATCCAATGAAGAAATAGCACCTACAACACTTTCCTTCTTCTGACGTCCGTAACCTACTACTACAACTTCGTCCAGCTTCTTTGTATCCGGATTTAATATTACATCAATAACATTCTTATTGCTAATAGCTATTTCCTGCTTCTTCATACCAATGTATGAAAATTCTAGTACACCACCAATACCTTCAACTGTAAGAGAATAGTGACCGTCCAAGTTGGTAACAGTACCTGACGAGCTATTTTTCAACCATACACTAGCTCCAATAATAGGCTCTTTTGTCTCTCCGTCAATTATAGTACCTGTAATTACACGTTTTTTCGGCTGTTGCTGTTCGGCATTTTGAGCATTTGCTACTTTAAAAATGACTTCTTTTCCTTTAATTATATAATTAACTCCACTTCCATTAAATAGATTTTTCAAGACTTCCTCAATTGTACCACTACAATTAATCTCTTTTTTTGATTTATCTTTCAAGTCACTATCTTTATAAAAGAAAGTATAATCACTCGTTTCTTCTATATACCGGATAGCCTCCTTGAGAGAGAACTTTCCCTTTATCTGAATATTCCCTTGTGCTGCTAACATCACAGTTGGCCATAATAATAAGAGTAATACGAGATAGCTCAAATACCGCTGTCGATACAAAAAAATACATTTTTTCATGTTCTCATTTTATTAGATTAGACATATAGTTTATTAAAATTTAATTTCTGATAATGATTGTGTTACCTACTCTTTCTTCTTTCAAATTCATAAGGAAACAGATTTTGAGAATAATATCATCCAACGCTTCCTCCTGACGAATGGTACCACTGAACGGAGAAGTTTCGTCCCTACCTTCATACACTATATTAGCATGATACATCTGATTAATGATAGAAATGAGGCGGTTAAGCGGCATAGCGTCAAACTTGAATTTACCATCCTGCCATTCTATATTTTCAATCTTCCGTATTCCTATTTCCGCATTAACTGAGTTATAAAAAATCTTTTCCATGGGCTTCATTACTATCTGTTTGCCGGTCGCCTCTACATTAAACTCAACACAACCGTTGAACAGCGTAATCTCATTATTTCCCGCTTCTTTTTTATCTACTAGAAACCGGGTACCTTTTACTTCGATAAAGGCTTTATCAATATAAACTTTGAAGGTGTTCCCATGCTGCTTACGTACATGGAACATGGAACTACCCTCCAACCATACTCTTCTGTCTTTATTGAAGTTCTTGGCAAAACGGATGGAACTATTCGGATACATCCATACTTCAGAACTATCGGGCAACTGATACAACATATTCCGGGTGGCTATTACCTCAGCAAATTCTTCTTTAACGAAGAAATCACTATTCACATAAAAAAGCCAACCTCCCAAAACTGCGGCTAAAGCCACACAGGCTGCTGCCAACGGATAATAGAACTGTCGAATTGACTTACGTTTCGAACGTACTTTATATTCTTTGACTATTTTAGCCCAAATATAATCTCCGAGTTCCGGATCTACTCTTTCCGAGTTTTCCGCTATCGGATTTTGTTCCTCCCATTGCACTTTCATTTTGCGCTCTATCATATCTATTTCGGACAGATCCTTTAATTCGTCTTTTTTCAGTCTGTCTGAAAATAATTTTCTAATTAATTCACTTTTATAACTCATTACTTTTCTCTATTATTTGTTATTCTATTATTAAATACACATCAAAAATTGGAGACCCTGGTGAAAAAGCAATTTTTTTTTTAGAAAGTATTTAGCTAATTTTGTCCCAAAAAGATAAAATGATATCTAAAGAGCTGATTAGAAGGTTTAAAAATGGAGATGAAGATGCTTTTTCATTTCTATATAAACATTACTGGGAAAAGGTCTATGGCTTTACCCGGCTTTATCTAGTTTCTTCTGAAGATATCGCAGAAGTGGTACAAGAGGTTTTCATCAAACTCTGGGAAGCAAGACATCTGATAGATGAAGAGCAGCCTTTTGAAGGGTTTCTTTTTATCATTACCCGTAATATGATTTTTAATTATTCACGCAAAAAATTAAACTACTCATTTCTGAAAGTTACTGTTCTACAAGCAATGGAACAAGAATATGAAGAAGAAAATAAGTTGGAATTATCCGATTTAAAAAAGTATCTTTCAGTACTAATATCACAATTGCCTCCACGGCAGCAAGAAATCTTTCGCATGAGCCGGGAGCAAAACTTAACCTATAAACAAATTGCCGAGCAATTGTCTATCAGTGAAAAAACTGTAGAATATCATATGGGATTGGCATTAAAATACTTACGAAAAAATCTCTATTTGCTTTCTCTGTTTTTGTCTGTTTAAACACAATAAATACACATTAATTCCTCCAATCAATCTTGATTGAAGGAATCCTGATAATATCATTGATAATTGAAAAATTCTGTTGGTATGCTTTCTGTTTTATAATTAATAAGAAGCTGTTGCCGGAATGCCGGCTTTCTTAATCAATTCTACAATCCGGTCCAACTCTTCGTGAGTTGCCTTCTGCAAATCATGATCAGGGGTTTCACGGTCAATCGTGTAAATCATCACTTGCCGGGGCGCGATTTCTTTCACCGCCTCCAACCAGGGAAGTACAAACTTATCTGAGGTATTATCCATATCCTTTCCCAGGTAACTCCCTTTGAGAAACATAGTTTGAATGATACAGTTTCCTTTGAATTCTTTCATCTTCTCGATAATCTTCTTTACAGAATATTTTCCATTCGGACGATCTAACCGGTGAATGTATTCTTCATCCACTGTATCAAGTTTCAAGATATTATTATCTATCTTATTCAGTGCATCAAATACAGCAGGGCGGTCGATAAATGTAGAATTACTTAATACACTGACTTTCGCTTTCGGAAAATACTTGTCCCGAAGTGCAAGAGTATCATCTATGATTTCCGGGAAATGGGGATGTGCAGTCGGTTCACCATTTCCGGCAAATGTCAGTACATCGGGAGCAGGACCATTTGCCTGCATATCTTTTAGTTTTTCTTCAAGGGCTGTACGAACCTCTTCACGGGTGGGAAGAAGCTTCTTTGTACGATGCTCGGCATTGAAGCCGCATTCACAGTAAATGCAATCGAACGAACAAACTTTACCGTCGTCCGGTAATAAATTTATTCCCAAAGAAACACCCAAACGGCGGGAATGAACAGGACCGAAAATGGGTGAAGGAAAAATTACAGTCATCTTTTTATTGTTTAATTAGCTACAACAAAGATAACTCAAAAAACTCCAGGTTATTAATTCTATTGAACATTTTTTAATGATGTTCTTCATTCGACCGGTATACTTCCGCAAAACATTCCCCTGACTATAACTGCACTGCCATTACTGAAAGAATGCCTTACTTTAACTTCTTACGAGGAGACAGGTGTACTACTTTTCTCAATAAGTCGATCGTAAAATTGAAATCACTGAAAAACTGTATACCTATCGATCCGTCTACATCGGTATGATTTGAAGAATCACCGCCCGTTGAAGCTTGAAGAGTGACAGGTACATTTTTGCTCACTACACTGCCCACTTTTAATGAACGTGCATGACCATAAAAAACTGGTGTTGAATGCCCCAAACTCACTGTCGCCCCACTTCCCTCGGGTTTGAATCCGCTCAGTAACAGCCTGTTTTGACGAACAAACCGACTAAAAGCTATCAAATAATAATTAGCTCCCGTATCCATTATAAAATTACCCGAAATACTTTTATCCCCGGTCAGATTCAATGCGGAAGGTAACATGATAAGGCTCGGTACCCTAAGGGGGATCATACGTCCTTTCCTCTGAAAGATATAATCACCGAAGGTATAAAGCGAAATAGTTTGCGTATCAAAATTCACTTCAGTGATATATTTTCTTATCAGATTCAGCCCGATGATGCCATCCGTACCGTTACGCACCCTCTCGAAAATTGCAATATTCTGCTTTTTCAATGATAAACTGTCCGACAGACGAAGTACATTATCGGCAGATATCTGCACCGTTTTCCGTCCGCCTACAACACTCGCTTCTTGCGAATGACTGACTTTCAGCCCTATGCTATCTGCCAACGAACGGCGGATAGCCATTCCGTCAGCTCCCGTATCAAGCAAGAATGACATCACCCGGGGGCTATCGTTCAAGCGGGCAGACAAAATGATAGAGCCACCCTCTATCCGAAAAGGCAGAACGGCTGCCAACGATGATTTCCGGTAACGGCT
>ULTC01070267.1_pt1 | contig 15089 bp, 10 predicted proteins | sample 1957091 | NCBI WGS metagenome assembly ULTC01 (sample SAMEA4835720, study PRJEB28245) | human gut metagenome | biome: gut microbiome; material: fecal sample | place: Denmark | collected 2008 | reverse complement strand
TTTCCCTCGGCGTATGTTTTGATTGCTTCGGTATTTTCAAGCCCAGCACCTATGCAGAAATTGCATTGAAACAAGGTGCGTCGGGAGAAAAAAGCATTGAGAAAAAACGCAAGGCGGCAATCGAAAAGTTTGCCAGGGAACTGTGCGCTATGGGCTTTTGCGACGGCGTTTTCTTAAAGCAAACGGCTATAACGGTCATAAAAGAAAAGGGGCAGAAAATCGTGCAGTCAGCCAGATACGCCTATACGCCTTACGGTGACGGAAAAGCCGGAGAGATACTGTCCGCCGCCGGAAAATATCGCTTTCAGATCATCCGCCTTGCGGAATTTGATGTGACTGGCGCTTACGCAGAACAGGCCGCAAAAATCATCGACGGCATGAACGGGAATTTTATCAAAGAACGGTTCTACGCTATCCCGCTCGAAAACCTGCCCCGCGTCAATAACCATAACGCAAAACCAAGGATGCCGTTCTATCACCCGGCACAGAGGTAAATAGAATAGTTTCAAAGCCTTCTCTCGATTTTTTCGAAAGAAGGCTTTTTCTGCCGCGCGATTTATGATTTTTTCTTACAAACCCCGAATAAACCCCTGTTAAACCTTGCGATATTCCAAAAAATGCGGTATAATATATTTTGTAGTATTGTATTTTCGTGAAAACGGAGGATTCCGCTATGGATAACAACCTTGAGCGCTGGTATTCGATGAAAGAAATTATGGAATATTTGGGCGTCAGCCGTGATACCGTTCTTGACTGGATCGAGCGCAGAGAAATGCCCGCCGCTAAAATCGGCAGGCTGTGGAAATTCAAAATCAGCGAAGTTGACGCCTGGATGAAATCCGGCGTTGCGGCGGACAAGTAATATTCGGAGGTGCAATATGGCTCTTGAAAACAAATTGGGGCTGACAAACGCTGCCGACCTTGCCCGCGAGGAAGAACGCATCAGTAAGAAAAAAGCGCTTGAGCTTTTTGAAAGCGGATTGCTCGATCAATTGGAAGCGGGAAAATTCTCCGCCCTCAAGGCGATTCATAAATATCTGTTTGATGAAATCTACGATTTTGCCGGAGAACTCAGAACCGTGAATATTTCAAAGAGCAACTTCCGTTTTGCTCCGCTGATGTACCTTGAAGCGGCACTTGCCAACATTGATAAAATGCCGCAGTCCACTTTTGATGAAATCGTCGAGAAATATGTGGAAATGAATATTGCCCACCCCTTCCGAGAAGGAAACGGACGCAGCACCCGCATTTGGCTCGACCTCATTTTCAAAACCGAGCTTCACAAAGTTGTTGATTGGAGTCGGGTTGATAAAGAAGATTATCTTCTTGCAATGGAGCGCAGCCCCATAAAGGATATTGAAATCAAACACCTTTTGAAAAACGCACTCACCGATGATGTAGATAGCCGTGAGGTCTATATGAAGGGCATTGACCACAGCTATTATTACGAAGGCCTCACGGCCTTCTGGGCGAGAGATTTGTAAGTCTAAAGTATCAGCTTTTGGCTTCCAAAGTATCAAATTGATACTTTAGCGAAATCCCAAAGTGCCAGCACGGCGGTTCCAAAGTGCCAAATTGGCACTTTGGAGATGTGCTTATATCAAATGCTAAATGAATTAACAAAAATCGAGGGAGACTGCTTATGAAATCAAATTTTGATTTTCTGAATCGATACTGGCCTGCATTGGCACAGATCGGTGCAACCGCAGAAACCTATGTCTATTCTGATCCCAATGCCTGTATCTATAAACTCGGAATGTTTGCCGAGCGCTTAGTGCAGGAGATCCTTGTCTTTGAGCACATTGAGGAGCCGGCTGTTGACAACACCCACGCAAATCGAATTCGCATTTTGAAGCGAGCCGGTTTATTGCCGCACGAAATTGACAACACGCTATATGTTCTTCGCAAGACAAGAAACTCGGCAGTACATATAGGTACGGACTTCGTGGACGAAGCAAAGACATTGCTATCCTTGACATACAATCTTGCTGTTTGGTTTATGGAAACCTATGGAGACTGGGGATATATTGCGCCTGAGTTCGTTATGCCGAGCGAGACCACGCGCGAAGATTTGGAATCCGTTATTGCCGAGCAGGAAAGGAAAATCGAGGAATTGACAAAGCAACTGGCCGTGGTCAAGACCGCCGCTTCGGGAAAAACGCAGAAGGAGCGCGCAAGGCGATCAGAATCTGTCTCCGCTATGATGAATTGGAATGAGGCGCAGACCAGATGCTTGATTGACGAGCAGCTTCGTCTTTCTGGTTGGGAAGCTGATACGCAGAACCTGCGCTACAGCAAAGGAACGCGTCCTGTAAAGGGGAGAAATATTGCCATCAGCGAATGGCCTACCAATTCGGCCTTTTACAAAAACGGGTATGCGGATTATGCATTCTTCGTTGGCGAGAAGCTCGTAGCATTGATGGATGCAAAAAAGATATCGGAAGATGTGGCATCTACCATCGATGTGCAGGTAAAGGACTATGCTGCACATATTAAGCCGGAGGATATTCCACATACGGTTGGAAACTGGAATGGTTATCAGGTCCCCTTCCTCTTTGCTTCAAATGGCAGGGCATATTTAGAGCAGCTGCGGACGAAGTCTGGTATTTGGTTTTTGGATGTCCGGGAACAGGAAAATCAACCGTATCCTATTCGGAACTGGTTTAGCCCAAGTGACCTGATGGAAAAACTTGGTCAGAATACAGCGGCGGCCAATCAGGCGCTGGCTGCAGCAGATAATTCGTTTATGACAGATCCTAATGGGTTGAATCTGCGCGACTACCAGATCAAGGCCATTGATAAGGCAACAGAGGCAATCGTTGACGGCAAGAGAACGGCCTTGCTTGCAATGGCCACCGGAACGGGCAAAACCCGTACTGTTCTGGGACTTATCTACAAGATGCTGGAATCCAAGCGTTTCCGTCGTATTCTTTTCCTTGTGGATCGAGTGTCCCTCGGTGAGCAGGCAATGGACACCTTCAAAGATGTCAAGCTGAAGGAACTGCTGACGCTGGACAAAATATATGAGATCAAAGCGATCGATGACAACATCATCAATCTGGAAACCAAGGTCAGCATTTCAACGGTGCAGGGGCTTTTGAAACGCACGATTCTGGCAGAAGAACCGGATTTGATGCCCGGTGCATTTGATTTGATTATTGTGGACGAAGCCCACCGAGGCTATATTCTTGACCGTGAAATGACGGAAGAAGAAATCCTCTACGATAATCAGGATGATTATATGAGCAAGTACAAGCAGGTTATCGAGTATTTCGATGCGGTGAAAGTTGCCTTGACTGCTACGCCCGCCCTGCACACGACCGAGATTTTCGGGGAGCCGGTCTATACCTACAGCTACCGTGAGGCGGTTATCGATGGCTGGCTGGTGGATCACGATCCTCCGTATCTGATTAATACGGATTTCATTGAAAATGACGCACAGTTCAAGAAGGGTGAAACCTTGGCGCAATATGACCCCAACACCAATGAACTTTTGAACGGTGCAGTTTTGGACGATGAAATGGATTTCGATGTGTCGGAGTTCAACCGCAAAATTGTTCTGCCGGATCATACCCGCAAGGTGCTGGAAGAAGTTTCGACCTACCTGAATCCGGAAAGTGGAGAAAAGACGCTGATTTTTGCGGTGAATGATGCACACGCTGACCGTATTGTGGATACGCTCCGAGAGATTTACAAGCCCTATGGCATTTCCAATGATGCCATTATGAAAATCACGGGCAAAACTGCCGGCGGCAACAAAAAGAAGATTTTGCAGGTGATCAAGCAGTTCAAGAACAACCAGTACCCCAACATTGCCGTAACAGTCGACCTGCTGACTACCGGAATCGATGTGCCGGCAATTTGCAATTTGGTGTTTATGCGCAAGATCAACAGCCGGATCCTCTTTGAGCAGATGCTGGGACGCGCTACTCGCCTTTGCCCGGAAATCGGAAAGACGCACTTCAATATCTTCGATGCAGTTCGCGTGTACGAGGACTTGGATGACACTTCCAATATGAAGTCAGTCTCCGTCAGCAAATCAATGGCTGAATTGTTGGAGGATTTGTTCCGTCCGGGTGAGGTCAGCAAGCAGCCTGTCAAAGATCGCATTTTGGCAAGATTACAGCGCAAGAGCAACAATCTGACCGATGAGCAAAAGTATGATGTATCCGAGCGTTTAGGCGGAAAAACAATTCGAGAATATGCGAAGGAATTGAAAAGCTGTACAGAAAACGCCTTTGTGCAGCGCTGCCGGGAGGATAAGGATTTCCTGCTTTGGTTTGACAACCTGAAGGGCAAAAAGCGCGGACATTACTATTCCGAAAAGGAAGATACCCTTTTGGAAACGACCCGCGGCTATGGTGACACGGAAAAACCGCAGGATTATCTGGACTCTTTTGTGGCCTATGTTAATGAGAACAAAGACCGTATCGAAGCGATCCGCATAGCCTGCACCCGCCCCAGCGATATGACCCGGGCGCAGCTTCGGGAGTTAAAGCTGGAACTGGATAAGGAGAATTTCACCGAGAGCAGCTTGAATGAAGCGGCCAGTGCGGTGAGCAATGAACGGATCGTGGCAGACATTATCGCCTTTGTTCGTCGGGCTGTACTTAAAACGCCGCTTGTAAACCACGATGACCGCGTGAAAATGGCCTTTTCTAAACTGATTTCGGCGCATCACTTTAACAAAATGCAGCTGGATCTGCTGGAAAAGATCAAGGTATATATGCTTCACGAGAGCATCCTCAATACCGAGACCTTTGAGGCACCGGCGTTCAAGATGGATGGCGGTTTTGCACGCTTTAACAAGAAGTTTGGCGGGCAGCTTGCGGAGATTATCCGCGAGATCAACACTTATATTTACGAAGGAGCAGCTTAAATGAGCACGCAAGATATTGTACAGAAACTTTGGAACCTCTGCAATGTGCTGCGGGATGACGGTATTACTTATCACCAGTATGTGACAGAGCTGACCTACATTCTGTTTTTGAAAATGGCCGATGAGACCGGTGCAGATAAGGATATTCCTGAAGCGTATCGTTGGTGCTCTTTGACCAGCCGTTCCGGCATTGACCTGAAAAAGCACTACTATACGCTGCTCAGCAAGCTGGGCGAAGAATCCGTTGGCCGCGTGGCGCAGATTTACGCCAACGCATCCTCCAGCATCGAGGAGCCGAAAAACCTCGAAAAAATCATCACGGAGATTGATAAGCTGGACTGGTATGAGGCCAAAGAGGAAGGTCTGGGCGACCTGTATGAAGGCCTTCTGGAGAAAAACGCCAATGAGAAGAAGTCCGGTGCCGGTCAGTACTTCACCCCTCGTGTGCTGATCGATGTGATGACGGAGCTCATCAAACCCCAGCTGGGCGACAAGTGCTTTGACCCGGCCTGTGGTACTTTTGGCTTTATGATTGCAGCCAACCGCTATGTCAATGCGCATAACGATATGTATGCGCTTTCTGACCGTCAGGCAGATTTCCAGCAGAACAAAGCGTTCAACGGCGTGGAGCTGGTGCACGAGACCCATCGCTTGGCATTGATGAATGCCTATCTGCACAATATGAATGCCAATATCACATTGGGGGATTCTCTCGCACAAAGCGCCAAGGGATTGAAAGATTTTGATGTTATTCTGACCAATCCGCCCTTTGGCACGAAAAAGGGCGGTGAGCGTGCCACCCGGGATGACATCTCTTTCCAGACCTCCAACAAGCAGCTGAACTTCTTGCAGGTGATCTATCGCAGTCTGAAGGCGGACGGCAAGGCCCGCTGCGCCGTGGTGCTGCCGGATAATGTGTTGTTTGCTGCCGGTGACGGTGCCAGCGTGCGCCGGGAGCTGATGAATTTCTGCAATCTGCATACCATTCTGCGCTTGCCCACCGGCATTTTCTATGCACAGGGCGTCAAGACCAATGTGCTGTTCTTTACCCGCGGGACAACCGAGCAGGATAACACCACCGAGGTTGCGTTCTACGATATGCGCACCAATATGGACAGCTTTGGTAAGACCCGGCAGCTGCGCAAGAGTGATTTCGACGAGTTTGTGGCAGGGTATGAAGACACATCCAAGCGCACCGGCGAGCGCTGGAGCAAATTCACTCGTGAAGAGATCGCCAAGAATCCGGACGATAGTCTTGACCTTGGCTTGATTCGCGACGACTCCATCGTGGATTATGACGATCTCCCTGACCCTGTAGAAAGCGGCGAGGAAGCGATTGCAAATTTGGAGGAAGCGGTCGATCTGCTGAAAAGTGTTGTGCGTGAGCTTCGTGCTCTGACGGAGGGAAAGTGATGGCAAGAGCAAAAAAAGAAGCCGCCCTCACGCCCGAAGAGCGTTTACAGGCGGCCTTGGTGCCGGATTGGGAGTGGCCGTATAAATTGCCGGAGAATTGGTGTTGGACAAATTGGGGCGAGTGCGGGGAGTTCGTTGCAGGAAGTGGGTTTAAAAATGAATACCAAGGTTTTACCAATTATGATATTCCGTTCTATAAAGTTAGCAGTCTCAAAACTGCCAATGAAACTGGTTATCTATGCGACAATACTAACACAGTAGATGAAACGGTACGCAAAAAGCTTAAGGCAGCACTGATACCAGCCAATTCTCTTCTCTTCGCAAAGATTGGTGAAGCTATCCGCTTAAACCGACGTGCAATAAACACTGTGCCCTGTTGTGTCGATAATAATATGATGGCCTTTATTCCTATAATATGCCAGCTCAAATATGCATTCTATTGGAGCAAAGGAATTGACCTATATGATTTCACAAATGCAACAACTGTTCCGGCAATCCGAAAAACTGATTTAGAAAAGATTTCGTTTCCACTTGCTCCTCTCGCCGAGCAGCACCGCATTGTTGACCGCATCGAAAGCCTGTTTGCCAAGCTGGATGAGGCCAAGAAAAAGGCACAGGCCGTGGTGGATAGCTTTGAAACCCGCAAATCCGCTATTCTCCATAAGGCCTTCACCGGTGAACTGACTGCGAAATGGCGGGAAGAACACGGTGTGAGGATGGAGAGTTGGGAACAGTGCTCCCTTTCGGATGTTTGTACGGTAAATCCAAAGAAGGCGGATACCAAAGATTTGCCCGACGAACTTGAAGTGTCTTTCTTTCCGATGCCAGCGCTATCTGAAATTTATGGTGAGATCACAGATCCACAAACAAGGCTATTAAAGGAAGTGCGCAGTGGATTTACAAACTTCTCTGAAGGTGATGTTGTATTTGCAAAAATTACACCCTGTATGGAAAATGGTAAATCTGCGGTTGTCGATAAGTTGGTAAACGATATCGGCTACGGCACTACAGAATTTTTTGTTCTTCGCTGTTCAGACAGGCTATATAATCGTTTTTTGTATCATTTGGTGCGCGATAAGCTATTTAGGGATAAGGCAAAAGCTGTTATGGCAGGAGCTGTTGGGCAACAGCGTGTACCCAAAAGGTATCTTGAAACATATAAATTGAATTTGCCTAAATTTAATGAACAGCGAGAGATTGTTCGCATTCTTGATGGGAGCTTTGCCAAGGAACAGCAGACCAAAGAAGCCGCCGAGGCAGTCCTTGACCAAATCGACCTGATGAAAAAATCCATTCTCGCCCGTGCCTTTCGCGGTGAACTGGGTACGAATGACCCAAGCGAGGAGAGCGCAGTGGAACTACTAAAGCAAATATTTTAAAAGTGAGGTAAATACATGAGGATCCAAAGAGTTTCAATTAAAGAATTTAAAAACCTGAAAGGGTTTGATTGCATCTTTTCGGGATCCAATACTGCTGTATTTATTGGTAGCAATGGTTCCGGAAAGTCAAATCTTCTCGAAGTGATTACACGGGCATTTAGCAATGCTCAAAATGTCGCGTGCAGCAAGCCGCTTCCGCTCATTTCTCCGAAAGAAAGACCTGATTTGCAAGACTGTGTAATAGAGTATTCTGTCGCGGATACAAACTATACTTTAAAGTATAACTGCGATATGGGAGGTTTGTTTTTAAATGCAGATCCGGCTCTTAACAACCAGATCAGAGAGAAAATTGAAATCTGGTGTGACGACAAAATTTTACCTCAGAGTGAAGTAAAAAAAGCCTTGCCTGATATTGTGTTGATATATTATGCAGGCGAAACACAGCGTCAAAAAGGGCTTGCTGAAACCACCTACGACACACTTTATGAGAGAAGGTTGATAAGAGCCAAAACCTCTGATTTGCCCGGTTTGCGGCATCTAGATTGCTATGATACGGGAGATTTAACTCTTTTATTGGCAGCTGCTTCTGCATACCAAGGAGATTATTATCGCGAGTTAATCGATCTTTTGGACTGTGGAGAAATTGTCCCGAAGTTTAGTCTCATATTGAGAAAACCTCCCAAAGGAAAAGGTACCGCTGATACATATTGGGGAGCAACTGGTTTTGTCAAGCATTTTCTTGATGATTTGCGTAAAGGAGTATCTGCAACAAGAGATTTAGACTCTCAGTATTTCATGTTCTTCAATAATTCCATTGAACTCAAAAAAGTATCTGCTAATGAATTTGATCTTTTTTCAAAGCTTAAGGCATTGAAGTATTATGGATATCTTGATCACGTTGGAATTGAATTCACGAAGCGCGATGGGGCGCACTTCTCAGCCTTACGGTTGAGCGAAGGTGAAAAGCAACTTTCCTTATTGCTTTTGCTAACAGCATTTACGGCTAAAAATGAAGCTCTCTACCTGTTTGATGAATTTGATACTTATCTCCATTTAAATTGGCAAAAGGCGTTTTCCCAAATGTTACATGCTACTGATGTCGCTGGCCAAATGGTGATAACGACTCATTCTCCTGCAACGGTTGCTGGAATGCAGAGAAAAGATGTGTTTATTATGCATGATGGACGTTGCAAAAATGTGCCAAGTGAAACATACAACCGATCGCTTGATGAGATTATGGAAGAGCATATGTTGGTTTCGATGAGACCTGCCAAGTATAATGATCTAGTGCAGGAATTCAGAGAGGCAGTGATGCTTGGCAGAAAAGATTTGGCTGAAGAAGCTCTGATAAAAATTAGAGAGATTGTGGGTGAATCCGATCCGTTTTTCATTACGGCAAAGATTGCTCTGAATAGGATGAGTTGAAAATGAAATATATACATAAGAACCCCGAGCCTATTGGGTTGAGTCAGTACAAACAGACCCCAAATGCTTCTTATATGGGCTTGAGGAAGAAAAAAGCATTATATCGTGCGGTAAAACTTAGTTTAGCTCAAGAGCAAGGGTTTATTTGTTGCTATTGTGGGAGACGTATATCTGGAGCATCCTCTGATACACAAATTGAGCATCTTTATGCAAAAGGAACTCCAGTTTACGATGAAATGCAATTAGACTATGAAACGAATTTACTTGCATGCTGTGATGGTGGTAAACAAGAGCGTAGTGGAGGTGCAATTCGCAAGGAAGACTTATTCTGTGAATCATTAAAAGGAAATACTATTCTTCCCGTTAACCCTTTATGTGTTGAGTGCGAAAATAAGTTTCTATTTTCCGATGATGGCGAAGTCATAGGAGTAAGTAAGGATGCAGAAGTAACAATAAAAATACTAAATTTAAATTCTCCTGTAATTAAAAACATGCGAAAATATGCAATAGATAATTACGCTCTTTATCCTATTACCGATTGGCAGGCAGAGTTGGACAGACTCGCGAACAAAGATTCTGACGGGCAATACGAAGAGTTCTGTTTTGTTTTGAAACAATACATAGAAACCTTTCATGCTTCCGAATTAAGACAAGTTGCAACGGTATAACAATAAAACAAATTTTAATTAATTATTTGAAAAAATAATGTGACCTGAAAGGAGTCTGCAATGGCATCAATATCATTTAAATATTTAGAAGACAAACTGATTCTTTGTTATACTCCCGTAATTGGTCTCGATGATATTACAAAGCGCCTTGATACAGAAGATGGTGTTCCAATAAAACATACCTTTTGGGTGACAAAACATTTGTTGTGTAATGACGTTGAAGAAGATAATGATGGGGAAGAAACTTTGCACTTCCACATCGGAACGGTTGGCGAAGTATATACCAAACTTGATTCGGAAGTTTTTAGTACAGATCATTCTTTCTATTTTGGCAATGAAATCAAGCTAAAGCCCGAAATGTTCACTGCATATCGCAATATATCGATTCTCCGAAAAATAGACGAAGTGATCGAGCGTGACTTTTACATAGGTGGTGATTGGGAAAATCACAACGGCATATCAAAAGAAATATTTGATGATTTGCTTAAAAAATTCCCTAAGACAGCTGAATTAGACAAATATGCCCACAAGAGAATAGCGGGTATTATCAAAGACTATTTCCCTGAATGCGATAAGTATGAAGCTATATATGAAAAATTCGTCGAATCGAAAAATAGTAGCTATGCTTCATCTGTTTCGGCGATATCTAAATTTAATGTCCAAATCGAATTAGAGCAATTTACGGTTGCATATCAAGAATTAATGGATATGTTAAACCGCTTTGAAACGATTGATGAAAAGCAATGGCAAGAAAAGATACACAATATTTTGCAATTACTATATCCAAAGTACATCTGTTGTGCTCGTGAAATCAAATTCTACGGTGGCAAAAAAGACAAGCAACCCGATTTCTTGTTGGTGGATGCGAATGGCTTTGTTGATATTTTAGAGATCAAAAAGGCCGACATTCGAATGCTAACACAGTACAGAAACAACTATGTTGCCACAAGAGAAATCTCCGGTGCAATTCAGCAAATTGAAAAATATATATTTTGCCTGAATTCATCTGATAAAGCCAAAGAAGATGTTTCAAAAAAGCTAACAGAATTTCTCCCAGCGGGAGTTGAGGTTAAAATTGTAAACCCTCAAGGTGTTTTACTTGCCGGTAGAAGCAATGAGTTTACCGATGAACAAAAGAAAGATTTTGAACTTATAAAACGACAGTATAAGCACGTGGCTGATATTATGACCTATGATGATTTAGCCCAAAGGTTAAGAAATATCATAGCTTCCCTTGAAAAAAGAATTTAAAAATATGGAGATGATAAAATGAATGCTTTGACAAATAGTAGTATCAGCAATGGTTTTGATACTGTTTTTTCTGAAGTTGATAGCACGAAAAAACTCAACTTAAAAAACAATAATTGCTTGCGTTTATTTTATCTCGATATATTCAACAACGAGTTTACATATACCGGACTGCACCAATTATTACAAAGAAATATTGGTAGATATGTATTCTCAAGAGCATCTATTGAGCAATTCAAAGCTGAGGGCGATGCAGAGGCAATTGGTCTAAAGGCGATAGAACTTTTAAGAAAAGCTAATAATCCAAATGATTATGGTGCCGGTGGTGAATTGGGAGAAATACTGCTATACCTTTTTCTTGAGAATAAACTTGATGCTCCTAAACTCTTAAGTAAGGTAGAGTTAAAAACAACTGGTAATCAGTATGTTTTTGGAAGTGATGGTGTGCATCTCTTTCAATTAGATAACAAGAGCTTCCAACTCATTTTAGGTGAATCAAAGATAAAAGGCATATTAAGCAAAGCTGTTGACGAAGCGTTTGAATCGATTGAAAAAGTTTCAAATAATCCTGATAATGAATTAAGATTGATTGAAAAGAATATTCTTTCGGAATCATTTGATGAAGCAACAACTGAGTTTATAAAATCGCTTATTGTACCACTAAAAAGGGATAAAACTATAAGTGTTGATAATGCCTTTGGTATATTCCTTGGATATACGTTAGATATAGATGCAACACAATATTCCAATTCAGATTTCCGTAATGCAGTAAACGAGAAGTTAAGAAATAATCTCGATGAAATTGCGTCGTATATTGAGAAAAAGATAAATGAATCCGGCTTGACAGGATATTCTTTTTATTTCTATATCTTGCCGTTTAATAATGCCAAAGATGATAGATCTGCTATCATCAATAAGTTGAAAGGTGAATAACAAATGAGCACTATACTTGGCGAAAGTATTTTTAAAGATATCGAATCTAATGAATACTTGCAAGAGATTTATAATACCATATTGTACAATTATTCATTGAATCTCTTTGGAATTTCCAAAAAAGATCCGGTAGATTTTAATCTTGTGGATGCTCTTCGTTTTGCCGACCTGCTATCTAAATCAACAGATCCAACCAGGTCAGAACTACATAAAGTTTGGGCGCAAGAAATAGTCGCTCTTTTAAACACACTATATCCTCAAAACAAGTCTGTCAAATTTATTATGGGGTCGGTTTTAACCAATGTGTGTAATTATAGGGGGTTATCTCTCCACCAGAACAAGTATGTGCCTAATAGTACGTTTGAAAAAGCCTATGAGGAATATAAAAAATCTATATTAAAAATTCCATCTCAATCCGAAGGATACTTTTTCAAATCACAACGTGCTGTCTTTGACTCGTTAAGCAAAGATCGTTTTAGTTATTCCGGACCTACTTCAATGGGAAAATCCTTTGTAATGAGAGTGTTTATCAAGGAACAAATCGTCAAAGGAATTCAAAGCAATTTCGCAATAGTGGTACCCACTAAGGCTTTGATTAATGAAGTGTCCAGTAGAATTATAACTGATTTAAAAGAACTTTTAGCGGAGAAGAATTACAGGGTTGTTACGGCCGGAGGAGCAATTGCTTTACAGCAAGAACATAATTTTATTCTCGCGTTGACCCCGGAAAGACTCTTATATCTTCTTTTGGAAAGGCCTGACTTTAAATTAGATTATCTTTTTATTGATGAAGCACACAAAATCTCAAGCAAAGATAGTCGAAGTCCGTTCTATTACAAGATAGTTGATTTGCTCTCAAAAAGAGATGATAAACCTCACTTTATATTTTCATCACCTAACATTCCCAATCCGGATATTTATTTGAATTTAACCAATATAAGTAGTGATGATATAAGTGAAAAGATGACCACCTCTTACTCCCCGGTTAGTCAAATGAAATACATTATAGACTTGGTTGAAAAGGAAGTAAAAGTACATAACGATTACAACAAAAATTTCATTCATATTGCGAAGCTAAAAGAAGGTGCTTCGTTGACTGAAATAATAAAAACAGCCGGCAGAGATAGGCAAAACATAGTTTATTGCAACGCCACTTCAAAGGCAATTGAATATGCACTTGATTATGCGAATTCTATAAAAACTCAAGAAGATAATACGGAACTCCTCGCCCTTTCACGTGAAATCAAAGGTCAAATTCATGCTGACTATTATTTGGCTGACTTGCTGACTAAAGGCGTTGCATACCATATTGGATATTTGCCAGCGGACATCCGTTTACGCATCGAGGATTTATTTAAAAAAGGCGCAATTAAAACTATCTTTTGTACAAGTACCTTAGTCGAAGGTGTTAACCTGCCTGCAGATAATCTTTTCATTACAAGTTATAAGAATGGGTTGTCGCACATGACTCCTGTGGAGTTTAGAAATCTAGTGGGACGTGTGGGCAGGATAGAGTTCAATTTGTATGGAAATGTTTTTTTGACACGCATAGAGAATAATGTAGAACCTCAGAAATATGTTGATTTGATAGAAACCGAAATACCCGAGCAAAAACTTTCATTGGTAACTGAACTTTCAAAGCCTCAAAAGAAAGTAATTGTTGATTGCCTTTCACGAGGAAAAATCGAACTTTTAAAGTATCCCGCAAACCAATCGGTAGAGAACTATGCTCTAATGAGAAAGTTTGCGCTAATCCTATTAAAAGATATTATGTCAAATCGAAACAGTTTTGTGCGAAGAGAGTTTGATTCGTTACTTTCTACTGAGATTGAGAATAAAATACGCACAGCCTTCTCTACTAAAACGACAGACGATGATATAAATATCTCGTCTGATCAGGTTGAAAACTTGACCGTTGCAATTGCCAAAGGACTAACTTATCCTCAATTAACTTATCAAGCAAATGTTGACTACCCACAATTGGTATCTTTCTTAGAGAAGCTTTGTGATATATTCAAATGGGAAAAATATGAAAAGGCCACGCTTGGTCATACAAGTATAAAATCTGGACAACATGGTAAACTGCGTTGGTATGCAGTTATCCTGTATCAATGGATTAGTGGAAATGGTCTTAGCTTAATTATGCAAAGTGCTATTAAATACAAAAAGGACCATTCTTCCTCTGGAGTTGAAGTTGATAGAAAAATCGTAGAATATGATGATTCCATTAAACATCGCAATATTGTAATTTCAGATACATTAAACGCAATTGAGGATGTGATTCTTTTCAGAATAGCGAATTACTTTTTACGATTCTCATCTGAGTACAAAAGGTTTCACAATATTGATGTTTTGCCTAACGATTGGTATGAGTATGTCGAATACGGAACTACGAATCCACTTACTATTTTTCTACAACGTAATGGATTTTCACGTGAAGCTTCGACATATATTAAACAACATCTGGAATATATTACCGAAGTTAACGGAGAATACAAAGTAAAAACAGAGCTTTTAGATTGTCCTAGTAAATCCGTCTGCAAAGAAGCAGCCGAAATAAAGTATAATATTCCTGAACTGTTTTTTGAAGCCTAAGTAGTAACAGCAGGAATAGGAGGTCGCCTCCTATTCCTGTTATCATCTTGTATATTTGATTGTATGCACATCGATGCTGTCGGTGTACTTGACTTGAAGGATTACAAGATTTTTTTCGCAAAAACACGAGGTTTTTCAGTTTTCATACGGCATTCTGAAATAATCCATGTATTTCTTGAAGGTATTCTGTGCCGAAAGGCAGGTGTCGGTCAGGTACCCTTTTTCCCGGTCCCACTCCTGCAGTCCGCGGTAATAGAACATTTTTATGCTGTCCTCAATAATAAACGGCACGATATTGTGTTTCAGGCATTCCTTGAACATAATCAGCCGACCGACACGCCCGTTGCCGTCCTGGAAGGGGTGGATGCGCTCAAACCGCACATGAAACGCAAGGATATCTTCAAGCGTCACCGTTTCCTTGCCGTTATACTCATCGAGCAGTCTTTTCATTTCCGCCGACACGTCCTCGGGTAAGGTCGTTTCCCGCCCGCCGACTTCATTCGGCAGTTTCTTGTAATCACCGACGGCGAACCAGTCTTTTCTTGCGTC
>ULTC01025440.1_pt1 | contig 15329 bp, 15 predicted proteins | sample 1957091 | NCBI WGS metagenome assembly ULTC01 (sample SAMEA4835720, study PRJEB28245) | human gut metagenome | biome: gut microbiome; material: fecal sample | place: Denmark | collected 2008 | reverse complement strand
TAGAGCCTACAACAGTAGCTCCTGAAACAACAGAGCCTACAGATGCTCCTGCTACAGTAGCTCCTACTACACCTGATGCTACATCTGGTTCACAGGCTGCAGCAAATGGTCAGTCAACAGCTGACACAGCTACTCCTGACACACCGGCTAACGGCACAAGCAGCAATGCAGTACAGACAGGCAATGCTTCTATGGCAATAGTTATCCTCTTAGCTCTTATTTCTGCTACAGGTGTTGTTTATTTCACAAGAAAGAGATTCACAAAGTAATTTGAATTTCTGATTGTAAAAAATTGTTGACGATGTTGACGGTTTTAAAAAAATAATTTTTCACCCCTCGGTGCTCCGAGGGGTGTTTTTGTTTAACCTCCTTTTAATTGGATGTTTTTGCAGTCGAAAATTTTGGTCGTAAATTTTCACACAAAATTCAGTGAAAATTGTGAATATATTCATTGAAATTTTTTTTGTAATGATATATAATAGAAACATCAAACTAAAGGAATGAAAAAAATGTCTAAAAAAATAAAAAGTATTCTTTCAATTCTATTTGTCGCAATTATGACAGCGTCTTGCTTTTGTATTCCTGTTAATGCTGCCGATGATGATTTGAAAATCAAAATCTCGTCTGATGACAAAGATTCCGTAACTGCCAAGGTTGGTGATACTGTAAAGTATGCGGTCTATATGTCGCAGACCAATGAAAAGGTAATCGGCATTCAGATGAGCTTCTTCTATGATGACGCTTATTTAAAAATGGATGCTGATTCGGTTAAATGTGAAAGCTTTCCTAACTCAGTGGGCAACACGGCTTTGAAGAATTATTACATCTTTACATGGACAGATGTTCAGAAACCTGTGACGCTTAATTCAAACAAATCTCTTGTTTCCGCAGAATTTAAGGTTCTCAAGGGCGGTGAAACCGATCTTTCATACTTTATTTCTGACATCTACGGTGATGATATGACTTACCTAAAGTCTTATAAGATTACCTGTAAGCTTTGGGTAAACGGTGAAGAGGTTAAGCAGGATGCAGTTCCGATCGTTGATGAAAAGAAAGCAAGCGAAAACAAACTTCAAGGCGACTTCATAAACTATGTTGACGGTATGGGTGAGGAGAATACTCCTAACAAAGATGACCATAAATCTGTAATTGTTGAGAAAAGATACATTGCAACCCAGAAAAGCACCTCAGTTGTTGATGTTACAAAGACTGTTGAAACATCAACAAACGGTTCGGGTTCGGGTTCAAGCACAACAATTATTATCATCGTTGCGATAGCGGTCGTATTGCTTGCAGCGGGTGCGATAATTCTTGTAAAGAAGAAAGACGATAAGAAAAAATCGGATTCGTTAGGTAATGTAAATTCGGACGAAAATAATGAAAATTGATATCATCTTTGAGTTTAATAGATAAAAATTCATATATTGTCGCTAAATACACAAAATTGTAACTTCAATTTTGTGTATTTTTTTGCTTCCATATAAATTAAAAAGATTGCATTTTTCAATTTTTTGTTATATAATTAGTGCATACCGATAGATATCGGAAATTTTTTTGGAGGAGATTCAAATGTCAAAAAAACTTATTAGTATCATTTTGTCATGTGTTCTCGTTGCTTCACTTGCAGTTGTAGGTGTTGTAAGCGTTTCAGCAGCTATTGACAATGATGGTCGTTACGTTCCGAGTGAGGGCGTAACAGAAACACACAGAATATACTTCTTTATGCCTGAGTCATGGAAGAGTGAAAAGTTCAATGCATCAGATGCCGGTGCATACTGGTGGAACGGTGCAGACGCTTGCGAGTCTAAAGACGGTACATCAAAGGGTGCTCCGTGGCCGGGATACAAGATGCAGGTTTACGATGCAGACGCTAACCTCTTCTATGTTGACCTTCCTGCAGATGCGCCTAATATTATTTTCAACAACTACCTTAACGGCGGTGAGAAAACTACTGATAAGTCAGGTAATGTAACTTATCAGTTCAGCAAGGAACAGTTCGAGGCTGCTGCTCAGACAAAGGATATGACTTGTCAGTTCTATTCGGCTGGTGATGACGATTACTATGACGATATGTTAGACGGTGAGTTCTGGTCAAAGGCTGAAGCGGCTGTTGAGGGTAATGATAAGTCATTCCTCGGCAACTTCAAGGATAACTTCTTTATCGATACAGAGGATGACCTCGGTATCTCAATGACATTCGATAACATGATTTTCGTTATCGATCCTGAAAACTATGATGTTAATGAACTCAGCGGCAAGTTATCTTACGGCGGTAACTTCTACTTCTTCTATGGTAAGAACGCAGATGGCAAATATGAGTACGGCGGACTTCCTGACTATGAAATGGCTAAGGAAAATGGCGTAGTCAATGTTCTTGACAAAGATGCTAAACCTGCTACACCTATACAGCCGGATAAGCCACAAAATCCGGACGACAACAACAACGGCGGCAACAACAACGGCGGCAACAATAATGGTGCCAACAACAACGGTACCAACAACAACGGTACCAACAACAATGGTGCTAACACAAACCCAACTGCTACAGTTCCCGCTCCTGATAAGAATGCTACATCTTCAGCAGATTCAGTTTCTACATCAGACACAACACCTACAAGTGGCAACGGCGCAGTTCAGACAGGCGTTGCAACAGCAGCTGCAGCTCTCGCAGTTGTTCTTATTGCAGGCGGTGCAGTTCTTTACACACGCAAGAGATTTGAATAATCTCACTTGAATAATTATATATAAATATAATTGCTTATGCCCTCCAATCGGAGGGCATTTTTGCTTTAATGTTTATTATTTGTTCTCTTATGTATGACTGAATAAGCGGAAATTACTGATGAAAATATGCCAAAATTCCGTAAAATGCAAATTTGGTGGAATTTAACACAAAAATTTGGTTGTTATTACATTGAGATTAAGACTCAAAATTCCCTGTAACACTTGATTTTTACTGTGTTTTATACTATAATAAGCATACAGATGCAAGTATGGTGTCGGAAATTCATAAGGAGGATATTTAAAATGTCCAAAAAAGTTATAAGTCTTTTATTGGCTGTTATGCTTACAATGGCAATGATTGCAGTTGCTGCAGTCAGCGTTTCTGCCGATACGGACGATGAAGGCAGATATGTTCCTTCTGAAGGCACGAAGACTTACCGTATATATTTCTATAAACCTGCTTACTGGGAAAACGAGTTCGCATCAGATACAGATATTTTTTGGCAGAGCGGTTCTGACAGCCCTTCTGCTTTCCCCGGTTACTGTGCTCAGAAAGCCGATGTCCCGAATGTATACTATTGTGATGTTCCGACGGATGTTGACAATGTAATCTGGAATAATGTTATTGACGGAGCTGACGGCTCAAGCAATTCTGAGATTGCTCCTGCTTATAAGACAACCGATATAGCTTTGGTCGGTTATGATGCTGAAAAATCCGACTATTATCCTGAAGGTGTAAAAAACTTTGATAATATGATTTATGTCATCAATCCCGACAGCACATCTGTTGACGATGAGGGCAAATCAGTCTGTTCAGGTGAATGGTTCTACTACTACGGTAACGGCGAGTACGGTACTGTTCCTGTAAAGGAAAAGCTTAAGAGCGGTGATTATTACGGCGAAGACGGTGTGTTTCCCACAGAATACACTGCCTTGGAGGAAACAACAACTGCTCCTTCCGCAAAAGCTGCGACAGAACCGGCGGCTACAGAGTCTGCTGTCGAATCAACTGCTGCAACTTCGCCTTCCGAAGCTTCTTCGCTTGCACTCACAGTTAATGCAACATCGAATTATTTTCCGATGGCAACTGCACAGTACAACCCGACTACAAATCAGGTAACGGTTACATACAATTTAGAGTCCGCTGAGAATGTTCTTGACACGCAGTGGTACATTTCGTATGACACGGCAATTCTTTCCCTTTCAAAAGATAACAATGTAAAATCTGTTTGTCCTGTAATGAACGGCAAGGGCGCTTATGTCAACTTGTGTGATGGGGATGACGGCACAGGTTATGTTAGATTCTGTGCAAGCGACCTTTCGCTCTATAATTTCAGTGAAAAAACTCCTTTTGCAAGGATTGTTTTTGATGTAAAGGATATTTCAAAGGTCGCTCCGGTTTCTACAACTGTTGACCTTGTTGTTCAGGTACTCCGTGTTTCTGAGCTTGATCCTGACACCGAAATGACAGACAGTGACAAGGAAGTTGTTCTTGTTGATAAGGAAATTGTAAAAAAAGACCCTGTTGCCGCTGCAAAGGTTGGCCTTTCTACAATGCTTACACTTTCAACTTATGTTGAGCCTGCTACAACTACTGCTCCTACTACGGTTGAAACGACAGAGGCTCCGTCAACAGAATCTTCAACAGCGACTTCTCAAGCGGCTTCAACCGAGAAGCCAACGCAAATCCCTGCGCAGACTTCTGCGACAGAATTTGTTACAGAGAAAATCAATTCAACATCCGACACCCCCGATACACCCGACAGCAACGGCGGCAATGACGGCGTTGTCCAGACAGGTGAAGCTCCTCTGGCTGTTGTAATTCTTACACTTCTCATCGGCTCAACTTGTGTAATGTTCGTTCTTCGTAAGAAGGAAGAAATCCTTTAACGGCTGATAAAGACTAATAATTAAGAGGGCTGACCAAACAAAGGTCAGCCCTCTTTCTGTGCTGTGATTGAGGTTTAAAATTCTGATAAAAATACAAAAAAACAGCTCCACTATTTTTAGTGGAGCTGTTTCGTAATCTGTAAAATCAGTTAGCTCTGGTAACCTTACCTGAACGCAAACAACGGGTGCAAGCATATACACGCTTTGGTGAACCGTCAACAATAGCCTTAACACGCTGTACGTTGGGCTTCCATGTTCTGTTTGATCTTCTGTGTGAGTGAGATACCTTAATACCGAACTTTACATCCTTACCGCAGAATTCACATTTTGCCATGCGTCTGCACCTCCTTAAAGAAAACTAATTCTATTTCTAACTTTGTTATAATAACAGAAAATGAGAGAAAATGCAAGTGTTTTTTGAAAATTTCTTAACTTGTTTTTTGCTCTTGTAATTTTTGACGATATATTATATAATGAGAAATAAATATAGTTACACGATTGTTACCTAAAATTTTGAATTTCAGGAGGCTCTTATGCTCTCATTATTACTTAACGGAATCAGAAACGGAAATCTCGACTTCGGTGCCGTAATTGCCGAAATATTGGCTGTGCTTGTCATCATATTTTTAATTCTCCCATTCCATGAATGGGCGCACGCTTTCACGGCGTCACTTCTCGGCGACAAGGCTGTCAAGGGCAGAGGCAGACTTTCACTCAATCCGCTCAGCCACATTGACCCTATGGGTGCCTTGTGTATGCTTTTGTTCGGATTCGGTTGGGCAAAGCCTGTTCCGATTGATCCGAGAAATTTTAAAAATCCAAAGGTCGGTATGGCAATCACCGCAATTATGGGGCCGATTGCAAATATCGTTGCCGCATTGGCAGGACTTCTCATTTATTATCCGATTATCCTTTTTACAGGCGCATTTCCGCTTTCGACAATCGGAGGATATGTTGTTCAATTCTTAAGCTTCTACATTTCGTGCAATGTCGGACTTGCAGTGTTCAACCTTATTCCCATTCCTCCGCTTGACGGTTCAAAGGTTCTCTTTGTATTTTTGCCCGACAAGGCTGTTGAGTTTTTTTACAGATATCAGATGTATTTCTTCATCGGTCTTTTTGTTCTCCTTTATGTAGGAGTTCTCAACACACCGATTAACTGGGTGAGCAATCAGATTCTTAACTTCATCAGCTGGCTTGCAAGCCTGCCGTACATGCCGTTTGTCGGTTAATTTAATCATCCGCAACAAAAATTACAACAAAGAAATTATCTATGGAAACACAACAACTTCAATATAAGCTGTCGGCATTTGAAGGTCCTCTTGACCTTTTGCTGACGCTGATTTCTAAAAACAAAATAGATATTTACGACATCAGCATTTCCGAATTGCTCGACCAGTACATGGAGCAGATTAATATGATGCAGGAAAATCAGATGGATATCGCATCGGAATTTCTGACAATGGCATCAAGGCTTGTATATATCAAGTCTGTAATGCTCCTGCCAAAATATGAGGAAGAGGCTGAAGAACTCAAGAAAGAACTTTCGGGACAGCTTCTTGAATATGCAGTCTGCCGTGAAATGGCGGCAAAGCTGGGCGATATTTATGACTTTGACAGCTTTTACAGAGAGGCTTCTCCCGTTGAATTTGACTTGACTTACAACCGTATTCATCCGAGTGAGGATATTGCAAAGGCATATGTCAGCGCAGTCGGACGGGGCAAGCGTAAGCTTCCGCCGTCAAAAGACGCATTTTCGGGTATTGTGTCGCATAAAATCGTGTCGGTAAACAGTAAGATTATCCATCTTATGAGAAGGCTCTGGCACGGCAAAAGGCTTGAATATCACGAAATTTTTGAGGTGTGCGAGGGCAAAAGCGACCTTGTGGCAACATTTCTTGCAACGCTGGAGCTTGTAAAGGGTAAGCGTATCAGAATTGAGGGCAGTGGTGAAAATGCCGTTGTTCATATGATTGAGGATAAAAACGCAATGCCTTTGCCGCAGGTTGACGAGGACGAAAACAATGAAAATGAGGAGGTGCAGTAATGGCTGTTGAAAATATTCGTGGTGCGATTGAGGCGATTTTGTTCGCAAACGGTGCGTCGGTTGAATTTTCCCGAATAGCGCAGGCACTTGAAATTTCCGAAAAAAAGGTTAAAGAGCATATTTCTGCACTGATTGATGATTATGAGGCGGCAGGACGGGGCATAACTATAATATTGCTTGACAATTCCTGTCAGATGGTTTCAAAAAAGGAATTTGCTCCGCAGATTCGTACCGTTATGGATTTGAGGAGGAACACTCCGCTTTCACAGGCGGCTCTTGAAGTCCTTGCGGTTGTTGCATACAATCAGCCTGTTACAAAGGCTTTTGTCGAGCAGGTGCGCGGTGTTGACTGCAGTGGTGTAATCGGCAGCTTGACAACAAAGGGACTTGTTGAAGAAAAGGGCAGACTTGAGCTTCCCGGCAGACCGTTGCTTTACGGCACAACCGAAAACTTTTTGCGTTGCTTTAACATTTCAAGTCTTGACGAGCTTCCTCCGCTCCCCGAAAGTGAAGAGGACAAGGAGTCCAAGGAAAACGGTGAAGAACAGGAGAAAATCGAAAACGGCGGAGAACAGATGGATTTGTTTTCGATACAGCCTGATGACAAACAGTAAAAATTAGGGGGAATACCCTTGCTTTGGTTATATATTTTACTCGGAATTGCTCTGTTTGTTGCGCTTGTGATGTTTATTCCGATTACTTTGCGTGCATCATATAAAGAGAAGTTTTGGTGTGCCGTGTATATCGGCTTTGTAAAGCTGCAGCTTGTGCCGGCAAAGCCTAAAAAAGAAAAGAAGAAGAAAGTTAAAAAACAAACTCCGAAAACCGAACAGCCTAAAAAAGCGACAGAAAAAAAGCCGAGCCTTATTAAAAAATACGGCATTGAGTGGCTTTTGAACCTGATAAAAAGAGTTGCAGAGCTTGCAGTATCTGCATTGCAGGATTTTTTCAGTCACATACTGATTAAAAAATTCTCGCTGAGTATCAGCGCTGCAGGTGACGATGCGGCTGACACGGCTATAAAATACGGCAAATACTGTGCCGTTGTTTATCCGGCAGTAGGCACAATTGTCCGTGTTGTAAAATGCAAAGGCTACGGAGTTGACATAAATCCGAATTTTTCGGAAAAAGCAGAAACTGAAATTAACTTTGACTTTGTGGCAAGAGTATTTGTGTTTCGGCTTGTCGCTCTTGCCGTTAAGCACGGAATCAAGGGACTTAAGCTTCTTGCAGAAGTGAAAAACGAACTATAAATAACTGATGATTTATATAAATATAAAAAGGAGAATGGCTATGGAACATCCTATCGGTAATCTGATGAATACTACAATGGAAAAAATTAAGGAAATGATTGATGTCAATACTATCATCGGCGATCCAATTACCTCGCCTGACGGTACACTCATCATTCCTGTTTCAAAGGTAAGCTACGGCTTTGCGTCAGGCGGTTCTGATTTGCCCACAAAAAAAGAAAACAAGGACTGCTTTGGCGGCGGAAGCGGTGCGGGTGTTACTATTCAGCCTGTTGCCTTTCTTACCGTTTATCAGGGCGATGTAAGGCTTGTTTCCGTTGATAGTGAAGAAGGTACAGCCGACAAGCTCGTTAATATGATTCCTGATGTTCTCAAAAAAGTAAAGGGAGTTTTCAAAAAGGATAAGAGCGAATCCGCAGACGATTTTTCCGAAATCACACAGGACGATATTGACGGCTGATTCGTAATATTGCAACACCCCTCGGCATAGATTTATGCAGGGGGTGTCCTTATGAAAAAAATAATCTCGCTTGCGGTGTGCTTTGTTATGCCGTTTGTGCTTATGGGCGCAAGAACTGCGGAGGATACTCCTCCAACAACTTCTGCACAGGCATTTGTCCTGTACTGTCCCGACAACAACACGATTATCTGTTCAAAAAATGCAGATGAAAGAATGAAACCTGCGAGCACCACAAAGATTATGACATCTCTCATAACGCTTGAGGAGGCGGCTTCCTGCGACAGCGAAGTAACCTTCAAACAGGAAATGGCTGCCGAGGGCAGTTCGATGTATCTTAAAGTCGGTGAAAAAGTCCGACTTTCTGACCTTGCGTCAGGAATGATGATGGCGTCGGGTAATGATGCGGCGAATGCGGCGGCATATACGATTTCGGGCAGTCCCGAAAATTTTTCACAACGAATGAATGAAAAGGCAAAGCAAATCGGTATGACGAATACCAATTTTGTAACGCCGAGCGGACTTGACGATGACAACCATTACTCAAGTGCAAAGGATATGGCTCTGCTTATGTCGTATGCACTTGAAAATGACGATTTTGCAAATCTTACGGCTAAGAAGAGCGTGACTGTTGAATTTCTTGAACCGAAATCAAAGAAAACCGCATATGCAAATCATAACAGGCTTTTGTCGCTTTATCCCTACTGTACAGGCGGAAAAACAGGCTATACAACGGCGGCAGGGCGGTGCCTTGTTTCCTCTGCAAAAAAAGACGGTGTAACGCTTGTGTGCGTCACTTTGAATGACCGCAACGATTGGAATGACCATATTTCTCTTTATGATTACGCTTTTGAAAAGTACAGGGGAGTTGACTGCAAGGACGCTGACTTTTGTGCCGTTATTCCGTGTGTGGGCGGTGATAAGGACAGCGTAACGGTTACAGGTGAGAAGAACAACACAATCGTTTTAAAGCGTGAGGACTGCGATAAAATCAAGAAAAAAATCTATATAGACAGCTTTTTGTATGCTCCGATTGAAAAGAACGAATCGGTCGGCAGAATTGAATACACACTCGGCGGAAAGCTGCTTTATAAATGCAATATTGTTGCAGGCGAAAAGATTAAATCGGATAAAAAGAGTGTGTCAATATTTTCGGCAATAGGAAATCTGTTTTCGTGACAGCTTAAATATACAGAAAATTTTAATATAAAGGAATTTACATATGGCTAAAATTGAACCTATAAGACTTCAGAAATTCATAGCGCAATGCGGCATTGCATCAAGGCGAAAGGCCGAGGAGCTTATTCTCGGCGGTCATGTCAAGGTGAACGGCAAAACCGCAATTCTCGGCGATAAGGTTCTTCCTACAGACAAGGTGTTTGTAAGAGGCAAGAGGATTGTTGTGCCGAAGGGCGGTAATTACCGATATATTATGCTCAACAAGCCCCGTGGATTCATTACCACAATGAATGATGAGCGTGGCAGAAAGTGTGTTGCACAGCTTGTTGAGAATGTCGGCGAGCGAGTTTATCCGATAGGCAGACTTGACAAAGACAGCGAGGGTATGCTTGTTTTTACAAATGACGGTGACTTTGCAAACAAGGTTATGCACCCGAAAAACAATGTTTACAAGATTTACAGAGTAACCGTTCGACCGTCAATTGACGAGGATCAGCTTGTAAAGCTTGAAACAGGCGTTGAGCTTGACGGCAGGAAAACCGCTCCTGCATATGTCCGTGTAATTCACAAGGAGCAGGGCAGAGTAGTTCTTGAAATGATCCTTCACGAGGGTAAGAACCGTGAAATCAGAAGAATGTGCGAGGCTGTCGGGCTTGAGGTTGCAAGACTCAAACGCACCCAGATCGGCGGTGTAAAAATGGGTATGCTTAAGCAGGGCGACTGGAGAGATTTGACCGAACAAGAGGTTAAAAAACTGCTTGCAAACCCGTTTTTAAACGGCAAACAGCTTTAATTTTCTGTTTTTGAAAAATACTTCCGAAACGGTGAATAAAACTATTCGTTAATTTGACAATAAATTTACGGTTTTGGTGTAATAACTATTAAATGTGTTCAAAATTGAAATAGTACAGCGTGTTTTTCTTGTACTTTTGAAGATTATAGAGTATAATGTATCGTGTAGAAAATTAGTATGCACGCTCAGTTTTCGTGCATATTCAATACATGGTATTGGAGGATTTTAAGATGAGTATTGAAAAGATCAATCAGGCAAAGGCTGAAATTTCCGCAACTTCCGCTTATAAGACAATTACAGCGTTTTTTGATGCAGACAGCTTTTGTGAAATTGATGCCTTTGCAAAATCCGGTGAAGGTTTTGCCGAGGTTGTTGCAGGCTTTGGAACAGTAGAAGGTATGCCTGTTTATGCGTTTGCACAGAACAGCGACATTTGCGGCGGTGCCATGAGTAAGGCACAGGCTGCCAAGCTTAAAAAGCTGTATGGTCTTGCACTCAAGACAGGCGCTCCTGTTGTAGGTTTCTATGACAGCGTTGGCGGCAGACTTAATCAGGGTACAGAGCTTCTCGCAGGTTGCGGTGATGTTCTCAATGCGGCTGCGTCACTTTCCGGTGTTGTACCGCAGATCTCGGTTGTTCTCGGCACTTGCCTCGGAACAAACGCTCTTAACGCCGCAAGCGCAGACATCGTTATCATGAGCAAAGACGCACAGCTTTCGCTTTCGGTAACAGGCAAGCATTCCGATGCCGCTTACAATGCTGAAAACGGTATTGCCTCAATCGTTTGTGACGATGCAGACAAGGCAATCAAGGCTGCAAAGGAACTTATCCTTTATCTTCCGTCAAATAACCTCACAATGGCTCCTCAGTCATTTGAAGAAGCTCCGGCAGAGGACGGTTGCGGTTGTGTAGTCAGCAGAACAGTTGACGGCAACAGCATTGTAAAGCTCTTCAATGATTACGGCAAGGAAGCAAATGTTCGTTTTGCAAGACTCGGCGGTCAGGTTGTAGGTATTGTTGTTACAAAGGGCAAGGAGCTTGGTTGCAAGTCTGCAAACAAGGTAGCAAAGTTTGTTCGTTTCTGCGACGCTTTCTCACTCCCTATTGTAACATTCGTAAACTGCCCGGGCTTTGAGTCAATCAAGTCGGCAACAAAGGCGTCAGCCGCTTATGCTGAGGCAACAACAGTTAAGATTTCTGTTGTTACAGGCAAGGCAATCGGTTCAGGCTATGTTGCTCTTGCAGGCACAGGCGCTAATGCAGATGTTGTTTACGCACTTCCCGATGCGGTTATTTCACCTGTTAATGTTGAGGCTGCCGCATTCATTATGGCTCCCGAAGTTATGAATGTTGCCACAGATAAGCAGGCTGAGGTTGCTCAGAAGTTTGCTGACGAGAATCTTTCTGCTTACAATGCCGCTCAGAACGGCTATGTTGACGGTATTGTTGAAGAAGCTCAGCTCCGTCAGACTCTTATTTCTGCTCTTGATATGCTCTCGGGCAAGCGTGTTTCAACACTTTCAAAGAAGCATTCAACTATCTGATAAATGATTACTTGTTAAAATAAAAGGGGATACTAAAAATGAAGAATTTAAGAATTACAGTTAACGGCACAGCATATGATGTTCAGGTTGAAGAACTCGGTGGCTCTTCAGCTCCCGCAGCAGCCGCTCCTGCTCCGGCAGCCGCTCCCGCTCCTGCAGCAAAGCCGGCAGCTCCCGCAGGCGCTCAGGGTTCTGTTGTTGTAAAGGCTCCTATGCCCGGTACAGTTGTTAATGTTGTTGTTTCGGCAGGACAGGCTGTTAAGGCCGGAGATGACCTCGTATTCATCGAGGCTATGAAGATGGAAACTCCCGTTAAGGCTCCGCAGGATGGCACAGTTGCAACAGTTGATGTTGCAAAGGGTGAGTCAGTTGACTCAGGTAAGGTTCTCGTAACACTTAACTAATCAATAATTCGGAGAAAGGGATGCTGTAAAATGGCAAAAAAAATCAGAGTTACCGAAACTGCTCTGCGTGACGCTCATCAGTCACTCATTGCAACAAGAATGACAACAGAGGAAATGCTCCCTGTTCTTGACAAACTCGATAAAATCGGTTATTACTCACTCGAATGCTGGGGCGGCGCAACATATGACTCATGCCTCAGATTCTTAAACGAAGATCCGTGGGACAGACTCCGCACAATCAGAGAGCATTGCCCTAACACAAAGCTCCAGATGCTTTTCAGAGGACAGAATATGCTCGGTTATCGTCACTATGCCGATGACTGCGTTGAGTACCTTGTTCAGCGTTCAATCGCAAACGGTATTGACATTATCCGTATTTTTGATGCTCTTAACGACATCAAGAATCTTAAAACAGCTATCAAGGCCGCTAACAAAGAAGGCGGTCATGCACAGGTTGCTATCAGCTACACAACAGGTCCTGTATTCACAGATGAATACTATGTTGAGTATGCTAAGAGAATTGCAGACGCAGGTGCAGATTCAATCTGTATCAAGGATATGGCTGCACTTCTTACTCCGACAAGAACCGAAAGCCTTGTAAAGGCTATCAAAGCCGCTGTTCCGGAGCTTCCGCTTCAGCTCCACACCCACTACACATCAGGTCTTGCATCAATGTGTCTTTTAAAGGGTGTTGAGGCAGGTGCCGACGGCATTGACACAGCAATCAGCCCACTCGCTCTCGGTACATCACACGCACCTACAGAATCAATGGTTGCCGCTCTTTCAGGCACAGAGTTCGACACAGGTCTTGACCTTAAACAGTTCTCTGACATCCGTGCTTACTTCATGACTCTCCGTGAGAAGTACATCAAGTCAGGACTTCTTGATCCTAAGATGCTCGCAACAGACGCTAACGCTCTTATCTATCAGGTTCCCGGCGGTATGCTTTCCAACCTTCTTTCACAGCTCAAGCAGGCCGGTAAAGAAGACAAGCTTGACGAAGTTCTTGCAGAAGTACCCCGTGTTCGTAAGGATTCAGGTTATCCTCCGCTTGTTACTCCGACATCACAGATTGTCGGCACACAGGCTGTATTCAATGTAATCACAGGCAAGCGCTACTCAATGTGCACAAACGAGTTCAAGGGACTTGTTGCCGGTGAGTACGGTACAACTCCAATGCCGATTGATCCTCAGTTTCAGAAGAAGATTATCGGTGACAAGAAGATTATCAAAGGCCGTCCTGCAGATCAGCTTAAGCCTGAGCTTGATAAGCTCCGTGGCGAGATTGAGCAGTGGATTGAACAGCCTGAGGATGTTCTTTCTTATGCACAGTTCCCGAAGGTTGCCCTCGACTTCTTTGAAAAGAGAAGAAATGCCAAGGTTGGCATCAACGGCGACAAGCTTGACAAGAAAAATATGGTTCACCCAGTTTGATTTGACAACTAAAATTAACATTTATGCCACTTTCGCTATGAAAGTGGCATTTTCATTTGAGCAGAATTATTCTTGCTAAATTTTTAGCAACTATATTGCATTACATATAATTTAGCGGTATAATAAAGTTAATTGAATATCTGTTGCATATACCATCATTACAGATAGAATAAATAAAAGGTGAGGAAATAAAAATGAAAAAATTTTTAACAGCATTGATAGCATTTGTAATGTGCTTTTCGGTTGTAACAACAGCTTTTGCGGCTACACCTGATGAAACTTCTGATTCAGACTTGATTTCAGATATTAAACAGGCTATGTTAGATACATATTATGGCGATGAAAAGCCTGATTTTATTGAAGTAAGAATATATGGTACAGCCAGTGACGGTGGCGTGTATTTCGATTTTATGGATAGTTTTACACACTGGACAGATGAAGTGGAATTCGATATAGGTGATTATACTGTTTCTTATCCGAGAGATTGTCCCGTTTTGTTATACAAGAATAATAAAGTATATACCTTGTCAGATGCCTATGAAACAGGTGTAATTGATGATGATATGCTCTATGAATTATATGTTTGGGGAAATCTTTGGGGTAAGATAGATGTTACCCCAAAGGGTGAAGATAGAGCTCTCCTTTCAGAAATAAAGCGTGTAATTATAAATAAATATTACAATGGCAAAGCACCTGAATATTTGAATGTCGAAATTGTTGGTTCTACAAGTGATGAAACAGTATGTTTTAGAAATATACCCTTTATGAGTTTAGGCGTTATGATTGAACAAACAATTGGCGACTATACTTATTATTATAACCATGGCGATGATGTTATGCTTTATAAGAATGGCAATGTTTACTCAATTAAAGAGGCTTACGAAAGCGGAGTTATTGACGATAGTATTCTTGAAGAATTGTCAAAGATGAATTTTGGTTTGGAATCTAATAAACCGAATACAACTGTTCCTACTGAGCCTACAACTACGGTTGCAACAGTTGACGAACCTGTAACAGTCCCCGATACAACTTCTGCAACTAAGCCTGTTTCAACAAGCGACACAGCAACAAAGGACACGCCGAGCAATTCACAGAACAACAGTGGTGCAGTTCAGACAGGACAGAACAGCATTGCAATATCCCTTGCAGCTGCAATGCTTGCAGGTTGTGCAGTAATTTTTGCAAAACGCAGAAATTATTTTAAATAATTCAAAACATCAACAGAATATATAAAATAAACCGTTCTCGCTTTTGTGAACGGTTTATTTGTTTTAGCTTAAAAATTTGTGATAGTTTATCAAGATGTATTGCTTTTTATATCATTTAATGCTACAATTAACTTGCATAAAAATTTAGCGAAAGTTTTTAATAATGCGTAGAATATTTACAAAGTGAGAGGTAACTATGAAAAAATTTATATCAATAGCGATGGCGGCGGTAATGTCGATGTCTGCGGTTGCGGTTTCGGCAGTTTCTGCAAATGCCGCTGAACCACTTAACACACCCGTGCAGTATGCACAGGTTGCAAGGGCAAGCTTGGCAACTCCGAAAATTTCAAAGGCTGAAAGCGTTTACGGCGGTGTAAAGCTTACATGGAACAAAGT
>ULTC01034462.1_pt1 | contig 15379 bp, 12 predicted proteins | sample 1957091 | NCBI WGS metagenome assembly ULTC01 (sample SAMEA4835720, study PRJEB28245) | human gut metagenome | biome: gut microbiome; material: fecal sample | place: Denmark | collected 2008 | reverse complement strand
CCAGTTACTGATTGTAACCATGATATGCGTTATGTACATAACAATGGTTCTATAGGAAGAGAAACACCTAGTCAATACTACATAGGAGTAAGACCTGCTTTCTATCTTGATACAGATTATTTTCTAACCTCCTCAGGTGATGGAACATCTACAAATCCATATGTTGGATCAGCACCTAATAAAGTCGAAGCTGACTATACAATAGAAGAGCCTAAAGACGACATCAATCAAGAATGGAATGTGAGTACTGAAGAAAGCATCAAACTCACTCTCGGTCAGTATTATTCATCGGATGGAAAGTATTCTAATCCGATAATTCCTGTGTATACCATACAAAAAACTCGTAGCGATAATGAAAATATGGTTATTGTTATTTGTGGGGAAGGATACACAAAGAATCAACAAAACAAATTTATAAATGATGTAAAAAGAATATGGTCCGGCACTCTCCAATATGAGCCATATAGAAGTTTTGCAGATAGATTTAATGTCTACGCTCTTTGTACAGCATCAGAGTCTAGCTTTGAAAATGAAGGAAGCACATTTTTTGATGTGATAGTCGGAAACGATAACTCTTCAAAGATTTCAACAAATATTCATGGCAATACTTGGAAGAATCATATTTTTGAAAGATGTATAGGACCTGAGTTCATAGAAAAGATTCATGATGCACATGTTCCAAACAAGACGGAGCCAAATATTATTCATGAAGATGATTATGCTCCTTATCGTTATGTCTACAACTATATAAATCAGTTTTGCCTATTGGTGAATACAGACAGAGACTTTGGAGATGCTTTTACCAATCTCGACTTTGGTTTTAAGTATTTCATATCACCATCTGATTGTTATCGTGCGACAAAAACCTTTGCCCACGAACTAGGACATGGACTTTTAGGTTTAGGCGATGAATACATGGTAGGAAAAGGAACTGAAAATACTGATTTAGTTTCACTAAATGTTGCCTATACTGCCAATCCTGAAAAGGTAAAATGGAAACAGATGTTGGGTTTTAGGAAAACTTATACTTGCCCACATCAAGATGGATCTGAGCTTTATAATTCCAGCTATGAATATCTGATGAGTGATACAAATTATTCGTTTTGCGAAGTATGCCGTCTACAAGGATTTAAAAGAATGTCCCAGTTGGTGGAAGATGGTGATACCCTTTATGTAGCAGATCCTGAAGTAAGAGAAATCAACGATAAATACACAAGTCTTTCAGATTTTTCAAACACTTCAATCAGTGGTTACTATTCATTCTCAAACTATAGAAATAGTGTATTGCTAAGCGGAACTGGAAAGAATAGATTTGGAAACTATATGCGAGGCAAAAAGATAGAGCTTAGAACAATAGTTCAAAACCTTTCTGATACAGTAGAACGTACAATAAAGATGAAAGTATGGATTAGGCATTCCGATGGCACAGTTGCTACCTCAAATGATGGCACAACACTTGAAACAACTCAAACATACACAATTCCTACTTGGGGTGATAAGAGCAAGTTCTGGCCAAAAGGTGCTATGAAGTACGAAGGAAGTGATATGAACTCCGGTCTTCAAAATTGTCAAATAACATATCAAATTCCATCAAACGCTATTTTAAAAAATGGGGATAAAGTAGCATTTGAAGTCACTGATGAAAACAATAATGTCCTTGCTGATGACAATACAGAAACACAATCTTATGCAAATGTCTCCATTAAATACATGTCAGAAAACGGAAGTGAAATTCCAAATACTGAGACAGCAACTATTCCAGTTGCTGTCGGTACTACCATCAATTGGGCAAACAAACCTGATTCTCTTTATGGATATAAGTTGGTCAAAATAGATGGATTGAATCAAACTGTTGGATCTGATGGTCTTACAATAACTTGTTATTATGAAAAAAATAGTGAAGACCACACCCATACTTGTGGTGATTGGATGACTGATGGAATACATCACTGGCGTGAATGTTCAGGTTGTGATGAAAAGCTTGATTATGGCGAGCATACAGGTGGAACAGCAACCTGTATAAGCAAAGCTGTGTGTTCAATATGTGGAAAAGAATATGGTGAATTAGGTGAACATAACTACGGATCATTAATTCCTGAAGTAGACTCTACTACCGACAAAGAAGGTATGAAGGCACATTACTACGATAGAGTTTGTGGAAAATACTTCGATGAAAACAAAAATGAGGTGAACCAATCTTCATTGGTTATTCCAAAGAAAATAGTCTTAACCATCATAAGTGGAAGTATAGAAGGACAAAAAGAAGATAGGATTGTTGTAAATCCAAATCAAACTATTACTCTTATAGCTAAACCAGCAGAAGAAGGAAAAGAATTCATCGGTTGGATGAATGAAAATGGTGAGATGGTAATAGAAACATCAGAATTATCTTATTCCTATAAAATAACAAATAACCAAACACTTACAGCTGTTTATAGGGATATAAATAAGAACAACGACAATAATAATAACAATAACTTCCCAACAGGTGCAATTATAGGCATTGCTGTAGGAAGTGTTTCAGCAGTCATCATTGTTGGAATCTTGTTATATGTTTTTGTGATAAAGAATAAAAAAGTGCTTTAATCATTGCAAAGACTGAAAAACAACTTTATTATTTAATTTAAGTTTGATACTGCTTTAAATTAAAAAAAATATCAAAATATAAGATCTTACATTTCTATTTTAAAATCTATCAAAGAATTCATTTACTCCAAAAGACTAACTATGTATACCGCTTTGCTAAGATAATCAAAAAAATAAAATGATGAAAGGATTTCACTTGATCCTATATTTTCATATTGTGCTTTAGACCAAAATACAATTCAATCTTATTTTAGTCGAAGAAATTACACAATTTAATATTTAAAATCAAAGACTATAAGCAATCCTTTGCCTATGTTTTAGCACTTTTTTAGCATATTAGGTGTTAAAAATTAGTTTGAAAAGAAGGAGAATCTAACTCATTATGATCATGTCTATTATTATCGCTATAGTAGGTGGAATAATACTAGCGGTTAGCTATTTAGTATTTGAAGCAGACACTATTATGCAAATCATCGCTTTAATAGCAGGTTGGGGATGTTTAATATTTGCAGGATTATGTTTTATTTATTGGATTTTCACTACGTTAAAGGATAAGGTCGGGGGAAATTCTAGTCATAGTTCCTCTTACCATAACAGCTATTCAAATAGACATAGTTCTTCTTATAGTTCAAGTCAAAGTTATAATGATTCAACATCAAGCAATCTAAAGAAACCTGATGAATCTTTAGAAATCAATATAGCGAGGAGTATAGATCATTATCTTCCTGCCAACACTCCTAGCACAAATATCAGTTGCAGAATTTATGGAAACACAATTAGTATAAGCGGATGTATATGCTTATGGCATAGCTCCGATTTAAATAGACTTTCTAGCAGTATAAGTAACGGAATAAATGCTGCACTAGAAAGTGCTAGTTCTCAAGGATATGATATTTATGATTTAAATGATATAGACACTAGCGGTCTAGAAATATCTGCAGTTAATGATTAAAAAGTAATTTAGGTGAAAAAGGAAATAAAAAGCTGTTGATAAGCCTCTGTATAAAAACAAAGATTTTCAACAGCTAGATTAGAATTGCTTATAATTCCTTATAATCTACGATTTCCAATTCTATAAACCTTATCACCTGACCATTCTACTCTTTCACCATTTATTCTATAAAGTTTATTTCCAGAATATTCGATTCTAGCTCCTCCGACTTTATAAAGCCTAGCTCCAGAGTATTCGACTCTGAGATCACCTATTTTGTAGAGCTTATTACCACTCCATTGTGGTCTACCACCAAAATAAGCAATTAATATTTCTTCATCTGACATCATATTATTCACTCTCCTCCTTTAAAGAGCTTATCAAAATTATAGTTTTATACTTAAATTAGTATTACAATATTTCTATCAGTTATATTGAAAAGAGAAAAAATACGTTCATTCTATATGTACAAATAAAATAATAAATGCTATTAAACAAATATTTTGCAGTTAATAAAAAATAATTGAAACCATAAGTGAAAGAAAAAACTTATTGAAAGTGAAAATCAATATGCCTTTTATTCAATCTTGCTACTGTTACATTCTTGCAAATATTATTCTCAGAATTTGAAATCAAAATAAAGCTTCTATTACCTTTATCTTCCTTGTTTAAAGAATCTACAGCATCTCCTGTAGTTCCACTACCAGCAAAGAAATCGATTACGATAGAATTTTTATTTGTCGTTGCTCTTACTAATTCTTTCATCAATTTCAAAGGCTTTGGAGTTGAAAAATAAGTTCTATCACCAAATATTTCTTGCATTTCATCTTTGGCACTTGATGTAGTTCCAAAGCAATCAAATATCGCTGGAGCTTTACTATCCTTTTCCTTTAATTTATCCCCATCAATATAAGGCTGTTTTATTGAGTTCAACTTAGATTCTAATGTGTTCTTACATATAATAATGTACTCATAAGGGGTTTGCTTTTTATTAGGATTTAAAACAATTCTATTCTTATCAAAAAATGGATTTATCTTCTTCCACTTATGAAGCGAAACACAGCCTTCCAAAAATATAGTTTTGCACAAATCAAACAATTCGTCTCTTTCACCTTCATCAATATTAATTACAAGGAATCCATTCTTAGTAAGTAACTTTCGAGCTAGAATGATTCTATCTTTAATAAAGTTGATCCATCCGCCTTTAAAACCTGAATCTTTGTATCCAATATAAGATATATTGGAATTATATGGTGGATCTATCAAAATAGAGTCAACTTTTCCATTCAAAGAATCTTGAATTCCTTTCAACGAATATAGATTATCGGATTCTATTATATAATTGCCTCTACTCTTTTTAACTTCAAGGAAAGCTTTAGTATTTTCCAAAGGATTTTTATCTAAAAAAGTATCTTTATAAATAGAGACCTTTTCTAAAGAAGAGCAATGAGCAAAAGCCCATTCTCCTATATAAGTAACCCAATCAGGAACAAAGATATCCCTTAAACTATTGCAATTAGTAAAACAACTTTTTCCTATGGTTGAGACATTCTTTAAATCAATTGAAGTCATAAGATCACATCCAGAAAATGCGCTCCTTTCCAACACATTTGCAGACTCGGGCATAACAAAATTACCAACAGCCTTGTTTCTAGGGCAACAAATTATTTTAGTCTTGTCTTTATTGAATAAGATGCCATTATCTACTACAAATTCAGGACTATTAGAAACAAATTCTATATCACCGCATTGAACAAATGGATTATATCCAATAACCTTCAATGATTTTGGTAGAATCAATTTTTTTATACCATTACAAGAATAGAATGAATTCCTACATATTCTTTCTGTTCCATTTTTAATTACAAGCTCTGAAGTTTTACATGAGCACAAACATCCTATAACTTCTTTATTCGTCGAATAAACAACAGAACCATCTATTTCATAAAATCTACTATGATTTTCTAAGGTTAGACTTTTACATCCAGAAAAAGGAAAATTCTTCATATGAATCAAAGAAGAAGGAATAACTACTTTTGTTAGCTTATCGCACATATAGAAAGCATGTTTTCCTATGAGCTTAATTCCATTGGGAATAATATATTCACCTTGCTTCTTTATACTACAATAAATAACACCATCTTTCTTTCCGATAAGTACATATTCTTTATATTCAAATTCAGTGGATTGATTATCCAATTCAAGATTAGGACATCCTGCAAAAGGATTATCACCCATAGAAACAACATTCTTACCGATAGTAAATCTCTTTAAATTTCGACAATTGTAGAATAGATCACCGCCAAGTTCTTCTACACTATCCGGACAAATAACCTCTTCAATTATTTGATTGTCCCAGAACAAACCAGATGCCAATTTTCTAACCCCATCTGGAACTATAGCTACCTTTTCATTTCCATCATAGCTGACGGCCTCATCACCCACGATTTCAAACCCGTTCAACTTATAAGGCTTAGATAAAACACTGAGTTTCAAATCACCAAATCTACTTTCAAAGAATCCAAAATCATATATAGTATCATCACCATTTTTTATGATTTCTTTTCTATCTATCAGTCCACTATATAGTCTTGAAGAATAAAGAATAGAAAGATAGCTTCCCTCTTTCTTTGGATTTGGAATGGAATTTGGATTCATATCTAATCCCCACTCGACGCAACGAATATACGAATTACCACAATACACGTCGAATTCGTTATCCAAATCAACTATTATTGTGGAAGCTGGATATCCCAAGCTCAAAAGTCTATCGATACATTCCAGAACAACAAATGACTTATGCGTGTTCAGTTTTAATCCATAACTATTGACTATAGTTATTCCTTTATCAAAGGTAGCTATTCCTAACTTTGCTGAAATAGTGCAACTGGTAGAACTATATTTTTTAACAAAGATATCAGGTTCTATTTCTTCAAATCCTAAGGCCCAATACAAAGCGATATATTTCATATCCTTTATAATTCTATTATCAACTGGAGTATTCATTCATTTTATCCTCCTATCTTAATAAACTCAGGTTCTTTATTTGAATTGTCTTCTATTTCTTTAAATCTTTTCAAGATAAGCTCACTATTTTCAGTAGGAGTTCTAAAATCAGTTTCAATCCATAAAGTTTCCAATTTATACTTCTTACAAAAGAATTCCATTTTTTCATAAATCATAGAAGATAGAGATATCTTCTTGATATCACTATCAATAGGGTCTCTTTGTTTTAATCTTTGAAGTATGGTAGAAGGAGTTGCATACAAGATTACAGTCAAAGCAGGTTTACCTAATTTGGATAATAAGAAGTCATAGACATCTTGATTATATTCAGCACCAGACCAAGCGTAGTTAGAGCATAGATGTCTATCAGTGACAATGTTATTATCTTTGTACTTTCCATACATATAAACTGATCCTAACCCATAGAATAGAGAAGTGAAATTTCTATCAGGATTAAAATTGACTTTGTCTCTTATCCTTAAATACTCGTCAAAAGAATCACCTTCATCAAACAATTCATGAAGTGGTTTTTCAATAAACTTAAATCCCAATTCCTTGGCTACTATATTTGAGATAGTAGTCTTTCCAACTCCATCAAATCCTTCAATTGATATATGCTTCATTCTTGTTCTCCTCCTTTAAATGAATAAGTTCATCCAAAGACATAGGCGTAAAATCAGTAACATCCATTCCACATCGGCCAAATCTTTAAATGGTCTATGACACACTTTGAAAACAAACCTGTCTTCCAAGTGTAAATCAGGTGTTTGATAAATCATTTCAATTAGGTCTCCTATTCTTTACTTCAGCTTTCTTGCCATCAGTAAACCCATCAAGAATTTCTAAATAACCAGAAACACGTCTAATTCTAGTGATATCGATAGAGCCACAAGAAGTACATTTGTCAAAGACACCTTTATTCTTACATTTATTACATACATCCATAGGAAAATTAAATCCAAGATAATGAACACCAGACTGGATGGCAATCTCCATCAAATCCTTTAGACCTTCAATATTTCCTAATGGGGCTTCTTTTAATTCAACATAAGATATCGATCCTCCATTACAGTATTTATGAAATGGTCCCTCGATCATTAGTTTCCTATAAGCCGGCATACGGGAATCCACCTCAACATGAAAGGAATTAGTATAAAAGCCTTTCTTAATAATATCGTTTGAAGAAGTAAATACTTTGGAATCTAATTTAGTAAATCTTCCACTTATGAGTTCTCCACTAGTCGCTAACAAGGAAAAATTCAATTTGTATTCTTTAGTTAAAGAATCACAATAATTTCTCATATACTTAACAAACTCTAAAGTCATTTTCTTTATAGACTCATCTTCCCAATACTTCTTACCAGATAATATTTCTATCATCTCACTAAGTCCTATGAATCCGATAGATAGAGTTCCGTGTTTGAATACATCATATAAAGAATTATTATTAAAATTCTCACACCACATATTATATTTAGAATTTTGAGGAAACTTGTCAGATCCAAGTCGACATGTTTTATTGAACCTATCCAAAAGAATATCCTTGGTTATAGAAGCTATATGAAGCCATTTTAGCTTAAGAGCTTCTATTTTATCCTTAAAACCATAAGTAGGGTGTTCCTTATTGATTTCAAATGCCAATCTAGGAAGATTAATAGAAATGTTATCTATATTTCCTCTACCTATGGAGCCAATCTTTCCATACAAATCATCTACAACTCTGGTTCTACAGCCCATAACTGAAATAATCCTAGGATCAATAAGCTTATCTTCTTCACAATCACACAGTAAATAATTAGGCATCATCTTAGAAGATGTACAATCTAATGCCAAATTTAATAAATCGAAGTTTTTATCTCCTTCAAATCTATTAACTCCATCATGCACTTTGAATACTAAATTTGGTTTATAGACTAAAGGACCTAAAGATTTAAATTCCTCTATTGTTACTTTTGCTATGAACCTAGCCAAATCAGTTTTAGCTAATCCTATATTCAAAGTGACATAATAGCTAGTAAGACCCATTCTATTATGATTCCCATTGCACCAAAGAATAAAGCTTTTGATTGAAGTTCTTAATATATCAAGATTGGATTCATTTTCGATAAATCCAAGCTTGACTAAAATCTCAGCTAAATCATCATCCCAATTCGCAAATGACATTCCTCCACTTTGCTCATTACCATAATTTTCTATCAACAATTCAAAGTACTGAATCAATAATATAGGTAATTCAGAAGATTTCAAACCTTTAAATATAGAATAATCAAAATTACTCAAATCAAAAGTAAGACAATTATAAGTCTGACCATAAGCATCTAAATCATGAATATGGATATATCCATCTTTATGAAGTTTAGACCATTCTTCAGGTAAAGAATAATTATTTCCTACATAACTATATCTGTTAGCTGCATTTTCATTATTATTTTGTTTCATTGTGTTTACCTCAATTTTTCAAAAACTTGATTTGAAGATCCGACAAACGGAATAGTGGAAGTACGTTTAGATAATATGAAAGGACCATATTTTAAATAATTGATCTTAGATAGTATGTCTTTAGGAACGTCCTCTTTCCTATGACCTGTATAAAGGACGATGTTAAATTGTTCTTTATACAACTCATCCACCAGAGTTTTCAAAGCTTCTAGTTGGAATAAAGGTTCTCCACCTGTTATGGTCACTTTTTTAGTGATACTGTTCTTCTTCAACTCATTTATTAGTATCTTAATAGACCATTTATGCCCACCCTTTATATCCCATATCTTCTGGTTTTGACAAAAAGGACATCTAAGGTCGCAGCCTTGCATGAATATCAGTGTTCTAAGACCCGGTCCATCAATGATACTATAATCATAACAAATACAATTTAAGTAAATATCATCCATATTCCTATTCCTCCAGTTCTGAATTTATAATCTTGAACCTACACACATATCTATCCTCTTTTTTCCATTTCAAGTAATTCGAAGAAAGAATACTAGAATTTCTAATTCTTTTAGTAGACCTATTAATCCTTAAGGATTTGACTCTATTCTTTAGGCCTATACAATTCTTAATATCCTTTGAATTCCTACACTGAAGATATGGATCATTCCTATTTATTTCCATAAGTTCTTTATATTCGTCATGGTCAATTTCAATTACTGAGATTACATCATTCAAGCTATGATGTTTAACCCTTGGTTTATTTATGGCTATTTCCATAGCCATAGCTTTGGACATAGCTCTTATGGCAAATGCTATAGGAACATATTTCTTTCTACCCACATGACCACATCTACAAACAACTTTATAAAACTTTGAATAATCCATTTAAGGAATCCTCCGTTGAGTAACTTAAATATAGAAATTCAATGGATTTAAATAGTCGCTTTGAAAGCGACATTTAGGAAAAATAGTCTTTCAAAGAATCAGTTGTTTTCATAATAATTACAAAGTTCCTCAAAGAACATCTTCGGATTGGAGTCTTTATAATTGACAATTGCTTTATAAAACCTTGTTTTTTTATATTGGATTTAATGTTGTCCTATTCTTTATACCCTCTCTTCTCATAATTGTTTGTTGCCCAAACAATATTCTTCTTTGTGGTTCTATCGCAAAGAAGTATATCCAGTATTTCAAGGTTTTCATCCAAGAAAGTTTTATCTTCCATCAGCTTTCAACTCCCTTCCAATATATTTTACGGAGTAATACCACAAAATGAATAATATTTTTCAAAACATACTATTTGTGAGTCAAATTTGAAGGTTATTATATGCATAGATTTAAAAAATTCACCTATTCTTCTCTATTTAGTATTTTTTTACATTCTTTTTTCCATTCATTCCAGGTATCTAAACTAGCATCGGAATTAAAGATTTCTTTTTCATTCTTCTCTTTTTCATTCTTCTCTTTTTCATTCTTCTTAATAATAAAACTATCCTTATCGTTCCTCATCGAACATCTATATTCAATTTTATCCATATTGATCTTTACAAAGCTAGCTTCTCTTCCACCATCTAATCCATTGGCTTTTTCACAAGGATATTCTTTATTTAAGGCTTCACTCAAAGCTCTGCTCAAAGCAAAGGTATAGTATTCCCACCATTGTCCGCTTCTAAATTTCTTATCTAAAAGTAAGACATACTTGTCTGAATAATAATAGATGTTTCCATTGCGGCACTTTTGAAACACTCCATCATATATAACAAAAAACTTATACCATGGTTTTGGATCTTCTTTTTTGTTATCTTCTTTTTTGGAATGTTCTAAATCTTTTATTTTGTAATCTTCTATTATTCTTTTAAGAACTTCTTCAATATTATCTTTATTAGGATCAAATAAATTTAAGACTTCTCTAAGACCATCCAATAAATTGAACTTATATTTAACATCCTCAGGATTGTTAGAACTATAGCAGTTCAAGAATGTATGTAATGATATATCACGATCATTATTTAGCAAAGGAAAAGATAATAGATTATTTCTTCTCTCCCAAAAGAAAGAACCCTTTGCTTTTGCTAAGATAGCTCTTAATAACAATTCATAATTATTAGTAAATTCACCAAATTTACCTATAAAGTTTTGGATAAAAATAATCTGTTTTAGAGTTTTTTCAAAAGATTCATAAGAGACATCTTCAATTCCTATCTTACTTAAACTCTTTTTGCTTGTTATTAAGTAGAAAATAAATCCTAATTGACCTTTATTTTTCAATTCACTATAACCTTTGTTAAACAAAGCGACATATCTACTATCTTTATCAATTAATTTAGCCTTCAATATCTCTTCTTCCACTTGTTCTTTCATAAGTCCATCTTTAATCAATTCTTTTTTATCATTATTTATTGATAAAAAGAATCTATAAACACCATGGCACTCTATTGAATGATCGATCAAAACCTTGACTGACTCCAATGCTTTAACTAGATTAGTTGGACTATCCAAATAAGGACGTTGATTTTCAATTATTCTATTAGTGACAATTTCTATTTCATTAAGTAAGTTTCTTTTATCAGTAAACTCCATATCATTTCTTTTAAACAGCGAAGATACTGAATAATAGTAAACGAATATTTCAAAAAGATCTGCTCTTTCTATTTTATTTTGGCCATTATTATTTTGAAAATCTCCTAACCCAAATATCTTTCTATTCACAGATTCAATTTGTTTATCTTTAATAGATTTAAAAGAACCAATCATAGCATCAAGAAAGCTAGAAATCATTGGACACGAAGTACTACATAATTCCGGAGTAATCCATTCTTTATCAACTATTCCTTTTTTATATTTATTTTCTATTTCAATTAATATTTTATCGTTTATATTGTTCTGGTCTAGACCTACTAAATATTGAAGATAAAAAATATTGCTTAATAAGTTATAGAAAGAATTATCAAAGCTTTTTTCTTTATTTTTATCATTCTCATCTAATTGATTCCAAACATACTCAGTCCATTCGGCATCTAATTTTGTTTTATCTTCATCTTTCCAATATTTATCGATATCTGATTTTAGATTTTCAAAAGGAGACAATGCTTTGCCACGAGCATTGATTTTTATATAAAGATCATCGCTTTTGCTTATATCATCGACATAAATAAAGTCAAACTGAAAGGGATTATTTTCATCTTTGTCAATAAAATTGACTATTCCGGATTTATCACCTAAGTTCTTTACTCTTCCACTGATTTCCACGATGATTGATAGCATATTTATAATGGACACATCATAATTCCATTCAGTCATCATGAACCAATCCTGGCTCATGATAAAACCTTTTAAATCTTTTCCATCTTTATTCCAAAAATCATTATAAATATTGTTTTTCTCTTTTGAATCTATAATCCAAGATAAAAAAGATTCTATGAACCTATTAGTAGAAATCCTTGTTTGGTAGGATAATTTCTCTTTAATAGAATTAATCTCATCATATTTATTAAACTTAAAATAAATCAGCAAGTACAAGAAATAAAGAGTAGTCAGTCTTTGTTGACCATCATAAGGATAAAACAATGTGCCTTTATATGATTCTTCGACCCTACCATATATAAACCCTAGATCGATTGATTTTGATTGAGACTTAATGCAATCAAATATATCATCTAGAAGACGATTTCTTTTATCTTTTATTGATTCATTACTATCATCTCCTTGAAGATAGTTTCTTTGAAATTCAGGAACATAAATAATATAGTCATTTATAAGTTTTTTAAAATATGATGAATTGTGGTTACCCATTCGTATCTTCTCCTTTCAATTTTAAAAAATCAGTCACTTTTTTTGAAATATCCTTAAGGTAAGCTTCTCTATTATTAAGAGTCCAAAAATTCAAATTATCATCGGAATCAACATCAGAATAAAACTTCAGGAAAATTCTCTCAGTACAAAGAAGCAATGGATATACATAATTTTCTTTATCCATTTCACCTTTGGCTTTTTTCAAAATCATTTCCCTTTTAGTAATAAATAGTGAATTTTTATATGTTCTATTAGTTGTTGAATCAAGTAAACATAAATTCCTAATTTTATTATCTTTTGAAAGATCCTCTTTTTCATTATCAAGGTTATCTTTTATCATGATTTCTCTCAAATCATTAAATCTATCGTCTTTAAAACTATCAAAATTCTTTTTCTTATAGCCTTTCTCGAAAAGATCAAATTCACCAATCTTATCCTTTAAATCATCAGAATCTTTTGATTTTTCTTTTAATTTTTCTTTTAATTTTTTTTCCAATTTTTCTTTCTTATTTTTAATAGCACTATAATTATTTTCAAACCATTCATATCTTGATTTCTTATCTGCTTTTTCTTCAGCCGTTGCATGGATATGCTCTATATCATAGTTCTTTCCACCATCATATAAATTAAAAGGGAATCTTAGTTTTTCATCCGAATAAGACTGTAAATTATGAAGTAATAATATCTCTTATATTTCATCTTTTTTATCCTCATATTGGAGGCCTTCTAACTCTTTATCAAGATCATCAATTTTTAAATCTTTCAATACTTTTCCTTTTATTTTTTCCCTTATTACCATCTTAAATTCATCCATTTTTTCATCATCGTTACAATACTTATTGAAATCATTTGATATGCCAATGTGTTCACAATTGCAAAATCCAACAAGGTGATAAGCATCAAAGTCATAATATAATTTCTGCATTCTATTAAAGCACTTAAAAACAACATTCCAGCAGCAAAAGATATTATCTACTACATTTACATTTCCATCTTTAATACATTCATAGATAGCATTGAAAGGGTCATCAGTATTGTATTTCTTAAATTTCTCATTTCTACATGCAACTTTAAACAGAAAATCCATTCTGTTTATACTTTTTTCTTTCTCTGGACAAATAAAAGAATAGAACTCATCATGCATCAAAACAGTTTCGATATCATCCCATTCTTTTGCGATGATATTTTGTAATCTAGTCAATTCTTGTTTTTCCTTAATAGGATTGATAGGAATAAATAATCCATATCCATCGGAAGAATAAGCAAACCTACAATTATTATAAATTTTATGACTTTCAAATATATGACCTAGAAACAATGCTTTGATGAGTTCTGAACAAGATAATGGTATCCTTCCTTGATTGATATTTTGAAAAGTTTTAGCTTCATCATCATCGCTATTCATCTCTTGAACAACAAAACGGGTTCTTTCTTTTTCAAATAATACATTTGTTATGGCATTATTTTTTTCTGTATCTTTTTGAAACCAAGCTTCTATTACTTCATATGCGTGAAAGATGTAGTAAAGCTCCAAACTTTTTCCTACATCCTCTTCTTTTTTATTAGAAATATTGTCTAAAAAATCTTTAGTTTTTTCTCTAGTATCATAGGAGATATCAAGACAATAATCCTTATCCATTTCCAAATAAGAAGCTATCAATTTAATTGTAGTAAGCCTTTGTTGTCCATCCAAAACATTCCATGTATCATCATTCTTATTACTCTTCTTTAAAATAAGAGACTGTAAAGGATAAAAATCATTTGTGCTATCTTCATTAGTATTATAGAATTCATACAAATCATTAAGCAGCAATGTAATTTCCTTTTCTCCCCATCTATATGTTCTTTGAAGAGATGGAACATTAAACTTTTTATATTTAGACACAATATATTTAACACTCAACCATTGAAAATTATCCATAACACCCCCTTAAATAACCTTTATTATTTTACATAAGAAATGTTATTAAGTAACAAAAATAATAAATAAAACAATGAAATGTACAAAATTTAGCTGATTCTATATACAAATCCTTTTAGATAACAAAGACAAGAATCTGAATTCAAACATGCAAAACAATACTTAACTAACGATAAAAAAAATATTCAAATCCAATTCTACTCTGTTTTTTTAATATATCATTTAAATCATTAGTAAAAAAATATTTCATTAAAAATATATATTTGTTATTCCTTAAAATTATTTTTTTATATAATAAAAATCAGGAGGTATCTTTTATGATAGATATTGGAAATTCGATTTTATTCTTTTCAATGCTTATGTCTGGTGTAACTAGTATGAAAGCAGATTATTCGAAAGATTATATTACTTCCTTGGATTATCATTCCTCTACTTCAGTAGCAGCATTAAGGAGCACTAAAAATTATGAATAAGCCTTGGTTTGCACAGGTGACCTGGCAAATGGTGTCTTGTGATATAATTAACCTTGGTCAGCAATGACCTAACAATTAGGCAATTCGGTGAGTCAACAAGATGCTAAGAACTGTGGTGGTTCCGCCTTGTTGACCCACCGAATTCCGAACCACCACATATAAAAACCGATAACAACAACGAAAGTTTTTCAGAAGCGAATTTTTGAATCTGGAGTCCTTTTACGATGATACGAAATACGA
>ULTC01021583.1_pt1 | contig 15533 bp, 13 predicted proteins | sample 1957091 | NCBI WGS metagenome assembly ULTC01 (sample SAMEA4835720, study PRJEB28245) | human gut metagenome | biome: gut microbiome; material: fecal sample | place: Denmark | collected 2008 | reverse complement strand
TGCAAAACCAACAAAGCAAGCAACGCTCGACACCCCATTTTTATCAACGATAGAGGTTTTTCGACAGACTGACATCTCCGCACAAACCGCACGGGGATGTTTATCATTCTACATTGAGAAAAACCGCCTGATAATTATCAGCAGACTGCTGAAAAAGTTAAGCTCTCCGACCTCGCCCGTAGTCACAATATCGCTGTAGAAGATTTCCTCTCCGTCAAGGCTCGCCCTGACCTCGCCGACCTTTTCGCCGTACTGAACAGGCGCAGACAGACTATCGACCACTGTATGAGTGTATTCTATCCTTTTTGAGCTTCCTTTAGGAATCACGATAGTATTTAGCCTTTTGACCCTTACCTCAGCCTGCTTTTCAAGCCCTTCAGTGACAGTTACAGGTGTCAGCACATCAGAGTCTACCGCCGTCCTGTACAGTTCAAAGCCCGAAAAGCCGTAATTCAGAAGGTCGGTACACGCAGTAAAACGCTGTTCGCTTTCCTTACAGCCAAGCGCCACAGCACACAGCTTCATATTTCCTCGTTTCGCCCACACTGCAAGACAACACCCCGCTTTGTCCGTAGTTCCGGTCTTTCCGCCGATGATGCCGTCATAGCGTTGCATCAGCTTGTTCGTGTTAAGAAGCTGTGTCTGCCGCTCCCCCTCACGCACATAATCAAGTCTGGTGGCAAAAAATTCGTTGTAGCAGTCATACTCCGACACAGCCGCACTTAGAATTGCCGTATCATAAGCGGAGGTGTAATGCGTGTCGCTGTCAAATCCTACACAGTTATCATAGTGAGTATCGCTCATTCCAAGCTCCTGCGCCCTTTTGTTCATTCGCTCCACGAACATTTCTTCTGTTCCGGCTATATATTCGCATACCGCCACACAAGCATCGTTTGCGGAGGCAATAACGACCGAGCGTATCATATCGTATGCCGACATTTCCTCCCCGACATTAAGCCATATCACCGAGCCGTCCATAGCGTTCGCTCTTGCGGTAGCCGTTATCACCGTTTCCATATCGAATGTACCCTTTTCCATTTCCTCCGCCCATATCAGCAGGCACATCAGCTTGGTTACCGATGCCATAGGCAGCCTTTCGTGCGAGTTATGCTCGTACAGCACCTGCCCTGTTGAAACCTCGGTAACGATTGCCGCCTTCGTTATGTCCCCTGCCTCGCTCACATCGCCTTCCGAAAATGCGGTCAAGGACGCACTATGCATCACCACCGCCAGAGTAAATGCCGTCACACCTGCCGTGATTCTTTTTATAAGCACCATATAATAACCTCCGTTTTGCAAAATTTCCTTTAGGATAATTATATGCTTATATTCTGCCATATCTGCATAATCTTACTAAAACAGCTTAAAATAAGGATACAAAAACGAAAGGCAAGGTAACAATATGAATTACAAGATCTGTCTGCCAATGAAGCTGTTTATGCTGTTCTGCTTCGGCGGCTGTGCTTATACGATAACAGAGCTTCTGTTCAGAGGAAACAGCCACTGGACAATGTTTATTTTAGGAGGGATCTGCTTTCTGCTGGTCGGCGGCATTAACGAAAAATTCGACCTCTCGCTCCCCGTCCAGATGGCTGTATCATCGCTTATAATCACTGCCCTCGAATTCCTCTGCGGCTGTATAGTCAACCTCTGGCTCGATTGGAAGGTATGGAACTACGAACAGCTGCCTTTCAACCTTCTCGGTCAGATATGCCTGCTTTTCACGGTGCTGTGGTTTTTCCTCTCCGCCGTCGGCATTTTCACAGATGATATTCTCCGCTGGAAAATGTTCTGCGAGGAAAAACCCGTCTACCGCCTTACCCGAAAACGCTCCGAGTAAGCCCTTAACCGCATACGCAACAAATCCGAATTATTATACTGCAATTCCAACAATCATTGTAAAAGGACAACATACCCTCGCCCCTCACCACATTCTTGGCTCCCTTGCCAAAGGGAGCTGGCTTGCGACAAGGTTACTTCTTATCATAAATTGTCTTGTTCTGCGATTCAACTATATTTAATATTCTCTCAGCCTTATCTGTCGCAAGACTGAGGGATCGTCACTTCGAATACTGCCATTCCCACAACCATTGCAAAATGACGATAATCCCCTCGCCCCCACCAACCCTTCCAAAACCGCACTATCCCTCGAAAATTGCCAACACCCTTGCCATATGAACGCTCTGTTGGTTTCGCAGTACTTTTGCCAAGCACTATCACCCTTGCCTCCCCTCGAAAAAGGGGAGGTGGCACGGCTGATATAATTTTTTGGCTTGCTGTACAGTATTCAGATAGTCCTACCTTTACAATTCTGAAACTATTCCGAGCCGTGACGGTGGGGATTGTTAATGCCTCAGAAGCTTTTATGTTAGCACTCCTATCAATTTCAATTCCCTTCGACCCACACCAACCCTCCCAAAACCTCACTATCCCACTCGCCTTTCGTAACACTAACATCTGTATGTGTTGATATGGTTTTATATTAACATTATCATATTAAACTTTTCGTAGGGTGAGGGTCTGTGTGTGCTTTATTTGTTTCGCATCCTTGCGATACTCTGGGCGTTCAACTTCGGGCATCCATGCCCGTCCCTTGTCAAAGGTGAGGTGCTGTCGCCCGAAAAAATTCGGGCGACTACCGGAGGGATTGCCTCCCGTTGCACCGAATACTGCCATTCCCACAATCATCTCAAAAGTACAACCACCCCTTGTTCCGCACCACATTCTTTCATCCCTTGTCAAAGGTGAGGTGCTGTCCGACAAATAGCACTATCGGTGCTTGTAATTATATATAAATGCTTAAAGATATATCAAAATGCTTATCTTCAAACAATTAGTATACCTCGAATGTTACATAAAAACTTTACGCATTCAATTGCATTCTAACTATAATGTTACATTGTTACACCATATTTTAACATTTTCTCATTTAGCTATTTGTTTTATAATCATTATTATACATCGTAATTTAAACACATTCGCTTTAATAAATCTCGCTGATATATTTTAAAACATCCAAAATCACCTTATCAAAATTGTTGCTATTTTTGCACTTTTGTTGTATAATGATAAAAAGACCGATTTTAAGATTAAGGAGGAATATTATGGCAAAAAATGCTCCGAAAACCACTGCAAACACCGAAAATAACGTTTACAATCAGCATAAAACTACAACCTGTCGCATCACTGATGAAGATGAAAAAAATGAAAATACCGAACCCGAAAAGCTGCTCTATGTACAGCAGGCTCAGGAATTTTACCACGAGCCTATCGAAAATGAAAACTCGGTATTCGCTCTTATTGCATCAGGTGATATTAACCATTTATTAGAATCCAAGTTAAAATATGACGCTGATATTGAAAGCGGAAAAGGTCAGCTTTCGGACGATCCACTCCGCAATCAGATTTATCACCTTGTAGTCTGCGCCGCCGTAGTCGCCCGTACCTGCATAGCCGCAGGTATGTCTGAGGAAACCGCATATACTCTCAGCGACATATACATAAGGCGAGCAGATATATGCACTTCTATTGAACAGGTTATAGAACTTAATAACGAAATGGTAATGGATTATGCCGTCCGTATGCAACGGCTAAGACGTGCGAAACGGCTCTCAGTGCCGGTTCGCACCGCTATAAAGATGATTTCCGAGAACACAGGAAAGCGCCTTACCGTACAGCAGATAGCCGATGAAGCGGGCTATGACCGCTCCCATCTGCACCGCCTTTTCAAAGCTGAGATCGGTATGGGTATCCACGAGTACATCAATGCCTCCCGTATAAATGCCGCAAAAGGTATGCTTAAGGATGGCACTCACACCATAGCTGACATCGCATCATTACTTGGTTTCTCGTCACAGAGCCATTTCTGCCGTGCGTTCAGCGAGGCGGTCGGCGTTACCCCGAAGGAATACAAGAACGGTAAGCTGCCTTGACATAATTTACAAATATTTCTGCTATATGCAGACAAAATAGCAACACATTTTCCTTTTTCTATTGAATTTTACTTGTGGATTTGTTATAATTAGCTTATGCGGATTAAATTCCGCCATAATCAAGATTAAATTTAGCTAAAATGAAAGGATTTTTTCAATGAAAAGAACGCTTGCGGCAATTTTAGCCGTGTCAATGATACTGTCAGTGACAGCCTGCAATGACAGCACCGCATCAGGAAACGGGGATAATTCCGGCAATACCACCTCGTCTGCAACCGACGACGGAAACACAGAGCAGAAGCTCCGCTCAAATCCCATTGCTGTCGACGCTGACGGCAACATAGATATGGATGTTGCGTTAAAGTACGAAACCGATGTTGACGCACTTATCAAGAAGCTCGAAGCAAAGACCCCGGACGGCTCCAAGCCTGTATCCGAGAACACAAACGAGGAAACACTGGAGCTTTTCAACTACCTTAAGAGCGTCTACGGAAAGCAGATTATCGCAGGTCAGCAGTATTCCGACGCAAGCCAGTTTGAGAATATAATGTACTACAATACAACAGGCGATATGCCTGCTATCATGGGCTTTGACTTCCTTTACGCTCAGGGTACGGACACGCCCGATTACACACAGATTGAAGAAGCGATAAAGTGGCACAACGAGCAGAACGGCATCGTTGCTTTCTGCTGGCACTGGAAGGTTCCCGTTGATATGAGCGACAAAAGCGTCAAAGGCACAGCATTCTACAGCGATGAAATACGGGACTTCAGCCTTGAAAAAGCCGTAACTCCCGGCACCGATGAATATAAGGTAATAATCAAGGATATTGATACTATTGCACTTTATTTACAGCGCCTTGAAACAGCCGGCGTTCCTGTTATATGGCGACCTCTGCACGAAGCAAGCGGCGCTTGGTTCTGGTGGGGCGTTAAGGACAGGGATACCTATGATAAACAGCTTTATCAGAAGCTATGGTACATATTATATGACCGCCTTGAGAATTACCACAAGCTGACAAATCTTATCTGGGTATGGAACGGTCAGTCGAAAAAAGCAACGGTCAACGCTAACACCTATGATATAGGCGGTATGGACGTATACCCGTCCTCAGAGGATCACTCGGCGCAGATTGCTTCATACAACACGCTTTCCAAGTACACCGATGATATAGGAAAAATGTCCGCTCTGTCTGAGGTAGGATACATACCTGACCCCGAAGAAGTGTTCAAGGCTGACAGCAAAGTAAAATGGCTTTATTACGCTCCGTGGTGCAAGGAATTCGTATGCGCCTCAAACGGCTCGGGAGCTGTTATAACACAGCTTGGGGGCACTCCTTCGGTAAATACGGAACGTATGTCTGAGGAATTTCTCAAGAGCGTATATTCAAGCGAAAAGGTTATCACACTGAGCGAATTACCCGATTTTAAGGGTACGACAAAGAAAATACCAGAATTTATCAAAAGCTGGAAGTTCAACAATCCGAAACTGACGATCGAAAATGATAAGCTGACAGCTTACGAGCAGTAAAAGACGAGGTACTTAAATGACAACTGAGCTGACAACAAAAAACGCCAAAGCCGTAATAGCTTCAGAGGGCGCAGAGCTTAAGTCGCTTGTAATAGGCGGCAGAGAGATAATGTGGTGCGGCGACCCTGCTTTTTGGGGAAAGACTTCACCCGTGCTTTTTCCTGCGATAGGAAATGTAAAAAACAACAAGACCATAATTGACGGGAAGGAAATCTCTCTTACAAAGCACGGATTCGCCCGTGACAATACATTTACAACAGTAAGAAAAAACAGCAACTCGCTCATTCTGCAGTACAAGTACGCACCCGTGAAAAACGGCTATCCTTATAGCGTTGAGCTTAGCTTACAGTACAATCTGTTTGACGACAGGATAGAAATCTGCTACAGCGTTTTCAACCCCGGGTTTCACAGCATACCGTTCTGCATCGGAGCGCATCCTGCCATAGCCTGCGATGATCTTGACAACTGCACGCTGGTATTTGAAAAGCGTGAGAAAGCGTCGACTCCGGTTATGGATCTTGATACAAGGCTGTTCAGAAGCAAGGAACGCATACAGCGTCTTGACGGCTCGTCAAACCTGCCGCTGAGCTACGATATGTTTGATAACGATGTGGTTTATTTTGATAACATAAAGTCAAGAGCCGTAAAGCTCGTACAGGGCAAAAAGACGCTTGCCTGCATAGCTTTTGAGGGCTTCGAAACGCTCGGGCTGTGGACACCTGCGGGAAAACGTGCAGGATTCATCTGCATTGAGCCGTGGTGCGGCAGTGACGATTATGATGATGACAGCGGAATTTTCAAGGAAAAGAAGGGTATACAGATACTTGAAGGCAAAAAATTCGCAAGATACAAGATGGTTATCAGCGCACAGTAAGCTGTTGCCGTAATCTCTGCGGTTAAAGTCATAATGCCACAGAACTAAGCACAGGAATATGTTGCCGTAAGCAATTATATCGGACATTTTAAGCAGTACAGAGCATATCGGAACGGATAACCGATATGCTCTGTTTTTTCTGCCTGCGAAATCCGGCTTTACGGTGCTTTTACGCACAAAAAGCCCACGCACCGAAATGCGTGGGCTTTTGCTACATATTAATGTTATTTACCGTGAACAGAAATTACTTTCTCTTCTTAGCAACTACTACAGCGCCGGCTGCGAGAAGTGCAACGCCTGCAACTGCTGCAACGCCTTCAACACCTGTGTTTGTGTTGGGCTTTGTAGAATCGCCTGTTGTGGGAGCTGTTGTATCAGCGGGAGCTGTTGTGTCAGCGGGAGCAGGTGTAGGAGCGGGCTTAATGTTTCCACCCGTGATAGCGTCGATACCTGTGATTGTGAATGTAACATTCAGGCTATCATTGAAGAAGATGTCCGAAGTATTTAAAGGAGCATCCTTCGATGTGTCACCGAACTGGTTGTAAAGCTCGATACGGAGCTTGCCGTTATTTTCGATATCACCGAAGAGGATCTTGCTTGAATCAACAGCAACTTCTGTTGTTTCGCCGTCCGTAACCACTGAGATCTTAACGTCGGTTACGTTAACGCCCTTAGACTTAGCAAATGCCATCTTTTCAGCAGGTGTCATATTCGCATCAAAGCCTTCGCTGTTTCCGCCGATGCCTAAAGTTGTAGCGAGGTCAGGGATATCAACGTTGAATACTGCAGCGCCTTCGCACGCTGCAGGAAGCAGTGTTTCTTCGCCTGTTTCTTCATCAACACCGGTACCCTTGATGTTAGAGAGAGATACTGTGTATGTACCGTCCTTAGTAACTTCTGCAGTGCCTGATGTCCACTCTGTGACTGCGCCTGAATTAGGGTCCTCAAAATGACCGCTGGCATCTGCAATAAGTGCGGGATACCAGTTGCCTGATGCGTACATAACGAATGCATCATACTGTGCTGATGCTGCAACAGCCATTGTACCTGCTACTGATGTTGCAACAATGCCTGCCATAATTTTTCTTAACTTCATTTTAATGTCCTCCGTTAATTTCGTTTTGCGATTTCGCAAATATCTTTATTTGCTATCTAAATTATAAATGAAAACGATTTTATAATCAATAGGCAATGTTAACAAAGCAAATTCAATTTTTTGTTAGTTTTGCACAAACTGCACACAACATTTTCCACATATTTACCTATTGTAACATTGTTACACGGCTATTTAGCCGTAAATAAAGTAAATTTAAATAAAAATCGGTTGTATGCCGTAAGGGATAATCTATTTTAAAAAGTATAAAACCGTAATTAAGAACTGAAGCAAAAGCGAAAAGCAAAAAAATTTAAAAAAGGTTTCAAAAAGGTATTGCAATTACGGCGGGAATAATGTAAAATATAATAGATAGAATATGGGGCTGAGAGATAAAAAAATAAAAACGGCTTTCAGCGGCGGTATTTTTCCGCATAAACCCGATAAAATATACGGAGGTATTTTAAAATATGATCACAGCAGGCGATTTCAGAAACGGTATGACCTTTGAAGAGGACGGCAACGTAATGCAGATCATTGAGTTCCAGCACGTAAAGCCCGGTAAAGGTGCCGCTTTCGTCAGAACCAAGATCAGAAACGTAATTACCGGCTCGGTAGTTGAAAAGTCCTACAACCCCACAGCTAAGTTCCCCACAGCTTATGTTGAAAGAAAAGACATGGAGTACACCTATAATGACGGCGATCTCTATCACTTCATGGATTCAGAGACATACGAGGACGTTCCGATAAACAAGGCAGAGCTTTCGGACAACTTCAAGTTCGTAAAGGAAAATATGGTATGTAAAGTTCTTTCATATAAGGGCAAGGTTTTCGGTGTAGAGCCTCCCAACTTTGTAGAGCTTGAAATCACAGATACAGACCCCGGCTTCAGAGGCGATACAGCTACAAACGTAACTAAGCCCGCTACTCTTGAAACAGGCGCTGAAATCCGTGTTCCTCTGTTCGTTGAAATCGGAGATATAATCCGTATCGATACAAGAACAGGCGAATATATGGAGCGTGTAACAAACAAGTAATCATATAATGGTTGCTTGAAGTAATTGCAGACAGTAAAAGGAGGATTTTTACTATGACAGTTGCAGAAAAGGTATCATACATCAAGGGACTTGCAGAAGGTCTGGGTGTTGATGATTCAACTAAGGAAGGCAAAGTGCTTGCAGCTATCGTTGACGTTCTTGACGATATTGCACTGACACTGGGCGATATTGACGAAGAGCTGAACGATGTTGCAGACGTTATGACCGATATGGAAGAAAGCGTTGACTGCCTTGAAGATGTCGTTTACGGTGATGAAGAAGACGATTACGATGATTGTGATTGTGACGAATGCTGCGATGAGGACGATTACGACGATGATATGTACGAAGTAACCTGCCCTAACTGCGGAAACACTATCACAGTTGATTTCGACGTTATTCAGTCGGGTGAGATTCCCTGCCCTAACTGCGGAGAAAATCTTGAATTTGATCTCAGCTGCTTAGAGGACGAGGAATGCGACTGCGGTTGCCACCACGATTAATTAAAAGCGATCTGAACCGCCGGACCGTTCCGGCGGTTTTGTTTTGTTCAAAAACGGACTGATTTACTCTTTTAAGGCAATACCGCATAATTATTGTCGTGCGATTGCTTAGTAGATTTTTCGTCAGATTGTATAAATTGAGTGCGGGCAGGCTGACGCCTGTCAAGCGAAATTTGTGCAAGATGGCGGAAAATATGCAAGCTTAGCGTGCGGCAAAGGCGACAGCCGTTAATTGTGCGGTTTTGCCTTGATATCCGCCTTGATTTTTGAATGCGATAGTGGTATACTATCAAATAACAAATAAAGCCGGATAAAGCGCAGAATAAACGGCTTTCGCCGATTGAAAGGAAACGATTTTATGAGCGAATGTACTCACGATTGCAGTTCATGTTCACAGCACTGCGGTGAAAGAACGACACCTCAGAGCTTTCTTGAAAAGCCCCACGAGCTGTCACATATAAAGAAGGTTATAGGAATTGTCAGCGGCAAGGGCGGCGTAGGTAAGTCTATGGTCACATCTCTCCTTGCCGTAGCTATGCAGAGAAAAGGCTTCAAGACGGCAGTTCTTGACGCAGATATAACAGGTCCGTCTATCCCGAAGGCGTTCGGTCTTCACGGAAAAGCTACCGGCGACAACAACGGCATCTACCCCGTTATGACAAAGACCGGCATTGAGGTCATGTCTGTTAACCTGCTTCTGCCCGATGAAACCGACCCTGTTGTATGGAGAGGTCCTGTTATCGCAAATACCGTAAAGCAGTTCTGGACAGACGTAATCTGGAACGATGTTGATTATATGTTTGTTGATATGCCTCCCGGAACGGGCGATGTACCGCTTACCGTATTCCAGTCACTTCCTGTTGACGGAATTATTGTTGTAACCTCTCCTCAGGAGCTGGTTTCGATGATTGTCGGCAAGGCTGTTAAAATGGCTGAAATGATGGACGTTTCCGTACTCGGTATAGTTGAAAATATGTCATATTTCGAATGCCCCGACTGCAAGTCACGTCACAGCATATTCGGTGAAAGTCATATAGACGAAGTTGCCGCAAAATACGGCATAAAGAATATAGCAAGAATGCCTATCAACCCGAAATTAGCCGCCGCCTGCGATAAGGGTCTTATCGAGCTTTATGACGGAAATTGGCTTGACGAAACAACCGATATGCTCGAAAAGCTGTAATTGATACCTCTGACCGCAGATATATTCTGCGGTTTTGAGCATCTGTATTGTCAACCTTAAAATCCGCAGGGTGACAGCGAAAGGTAAAAACTTATTATGAAATTGAAAGAACAAGTCCTGCTTATACTTATGAGCAGTAAAGGGAAATTCGTTTCCGGCGAAGAAATATCAAAGCAGCTTTACGTCAGCCGTAACGCTGTCTGGAAAGCCATCAACTCTTTAAGGGCGGACGGGTTTATAATTGATGCGGCGCAAAACAAGGGCTATCTGCTTTCGGGCGGCGAAACGGACGATTTCACACGCTACGGTATTTTGCGCATAAGGCAGCTGCTGAAAAAATCTGCCGCCGACGCCGATATTACGATAAAGGATACTGTCACATCCACAAATACTCTGCTCCGTATATCTGCCGAAAACGGCGCACCAAGCAAAACCGTTCTTATTGCAAACGAGCAGACCGAAGGCAGAGGCAGACACGGAAAGAGCTTCTACTCGCCTGCCGACACAGGCATTTATATGTCTGTGCTTCTCCGCCCCGATTTCAAAGCAGACAAAGCGTTCTTCATTACCGCAGGTGCGGCTGTATCGGTTGTAAGAGCCATCGAAAAGGTATGCGGAATAAAAGCCGGTATCAAGTGGATAAATGATATAATGCTGAACGGCAAAAAAATCTGCGGTATCCTCACTGAAGCAGTCACCGACTTTGAAAGCGGAAGCCTGCAATATGCCGTAATGGGACTCGGTATCAATATCAGCCGTCCGAAAGGCGGTTTCCCGTCCGAGATTTCCGATATTGCATCCAGCCTTTATTCCGAAGAAGCGGCAGGAAACGAGCTGAAATGCGCTCTTGCCGCCGAAATACTGAACAATTTCTTCGATATATGCGAACGTATGTCTGTTGAAAAGCTGACAGAAGAGTACAAAAGCTATTCGGTCGTGATAGGAAAGCGGATAAAGGTCATATCGTCAAATGCGGAATATTACGCTACCGCCGTTGACATTGATAAAAATGCAAGATTGATAGTAAGAGATGAAAACGGGGATATGCACACGTTGTCATCTGCAGAAGTTTCCGTCAGAGAGGGTCAGATATAATTATGAACAAATTGCTTAATCATCTGCGTATTCGCAGTGAAAGGCTCTACATAACGCTTAAAACATTTTTCAAGTGGCTTTTGCTGTCGGGGATAACGGGCATTTGCTGTGGTGTTATCGGCTCGCTGTTCCATCTTTGCATGGAGTTTGCGACAGAATTCCGCACAGGGCATTCATTTATGGTATACTTCCTGCCGGTCGCAGGTCTTGCAATAGTTTTCCTCTACAGTATCTGCGGTCTGAAAAACGACCCAGGCACCAATATAATAATCACCTCAATCAGAACCGAGGGAAAAATACCGGTCAGAATGGCTCCTCTTATTTTCATATCCGCCTTTATCACTCATCTGTTCGGAGGTTCGGCAGGACGTGAAGGTGCGGCGCTCCAGATAGGCGGAGGGCTGTCGGCGGAAATAGCAAGAATTCTCAAGATGGATGAACGCAATGGCAATCTTCTGGTAATGTGCGGAATGAGCGGACTTTTTTCGGCACTGTTCGGTACTCCTGTCACCGCAACATTTTTCGCTATGGAGGTTATCAGCGTAGGAGTGTTTTATTACTCGGCTATCGTGCCGTGCTTTTTCTCTGCGGCGGTTGCACTGGGAATATCGCACCTGTTCGGAATAGTGCCGGTGACATATAAAGTAGTGATACCGGATATTTCCGTTATGAACATAGCGTTTGCGATGATACTCGGCGTAGGCACGGCATTGCTAAGCATTGTCTTCTGCTATTCGCTCCATAAGCTGTCAAAGCTGTTATCGGCAAAAATCAAGAACAACTATATCAGAATTTTCGTATGCGGCTGTGCTATAGTAATACTGACCGCTGTATTCGGAACGGATTACAACGGAGCGGGAATGAATATCATTGCTGACGCTATGTCAGGCACTACACGCCCCGAAGCATTCGCTCTGAAGCTGTTATTCACCGTGATAACCATTGCCGGCGGCTACAAGGGCGGAGAGATAGTTCCGTCATTTTTCATAGGCGCTACATTCGGAAATCTGTTCGGAACACTGGTCGGTCTGCCGCCTCAGTTCACTGCCGCACTCGGACTTGTTTCGCTGTTCTGCGGCGTGGTAAACTGCCCTGTAACCTCGCTTTTACTCAGCATTGAGCTTTTCGGCGGAGAGGGCATAATATTCTTTGCCGCCGCCTGCTCGGTAAGCTACATTTTATCGGGCTACTACGGACTTTACACGGGTCAGAAGATAATGTACTCAAAGCTGCACAGCAAGTACATCAACAGGCATACAAAATAATGTAGCAAGCTGAGCAACGATAAATATGTGCAGAATAAACAATTTCACGGTGTGATTTTTATTGCAGTTGTGAAAACTGCCGCAGAAAATACTTCAGTTATTTGACTTTACTCTTATAATGTGGTATGATTTAGTAATAACATACAACATAACAAATCCGGGAGGACAGGCTAATGTCAGCTAAAAAGGATATATCAAAAGAATTTGACAAAATCTCCGACGGTGCAAAGCAGGTGCAGAAAAAGCGTAAATCGCTCACAGGCAGGATATTCAAATGGATGTGTCTTGCGGTAGGCGGCTCGCTCCTTATCGTCGGCGGTGTGAATATAGGCATAAACTACAACTTTTTACAGGAGTCGCTGAAAAATCAGCTGACCGAGGTTGCGGATATGTCTTCGAATACCGTTTCCAATCAGCTCAGCTCCATCACTGCGGAGCTGCAGCAGATTGCGTATGATTCGGGATTTGACGATCTGACGGATACGGGTACTCTTTCAGCAAAGTGCATCTCGATACTTTCAAAGAACCCTATGCTGACCGATATAAAAATCGTGAATACAGACGGCAAGTGTTTCTATTCCGAAACGCTTGATTACTCGGAAAACGAGAGCTTCAAAAAAGCTGTGGAAACCAAAAAAACAGCACAGGGTGAGCCTTATGCCGCAAAGGATCTGAAGCACGTTCTTATGGATGTTGCGATACCTATGTTCGACAGTGACAATACAACGCTCAGAAGCGTACTTATGGCGTGTGTTGATATGAACACATTCTCAGCCGTGATAGGTCAGACGAAAATAGGCGAAACAGGCTATACCATGGCGATAGACCAGACGGGTACGATAATTGCATATCCCGATGAAACCAAGCTGACAGAGCGTATAAACTACAAGACGCTTGCGCAGGCGGACAGCTCATATCAGGGCATAGCGGACTGCATAAGCAATGCCATAAAAGGCGAAAAAGGCTTTGCGGAGGTTACGCTTGACGGCGTGGATAAATATGTCACCTATGCTCCTATTGCGAATACGGAAGGATGGAGCTGTCTTGTTGTCGCTACCCCGTCGGAATACACAGACAGCTTAAAGATGTCGCTGTATATAGGAACTGCGGTAGCTGTTTTCTGCTTTGTCGTATCGGTACTGGTAATCCTCACGATAGTCAAGAAGGTAATCAAGCCCGTCAAGCTCTGCTCTGACAGGATAGTGACGCTTTCACAGGGAGATCTTCATGACGAGCCGCTCGACTTCGGCAAAAATATCGACAATGAAATAAGTCAGCTCAGCGAAAGCACGAATCAGATAACAACACAGATAAACGCAATTATCACAGACCTTGACAATATGCTCGCCGCACTCGGAAACGGCGATCTTACATATTCTCCCGCCGATGTTTATATTGGTGATTTTGCAAAGCTGAGAGCTTCATACGAAAGAATAATGCTCTCGCTCAACAAGACAATGAGCGGTATCAGCACAGCAGGCGTTCAGGTATCGAACGGTGCGGAGCAGGTATCATCTGCCGCCGCAAATCTTTCGGAGGGTGCTACAAGGCAGGCGGCTTCTGTGGAAGAGCTTTCCGCTTCGCTTGCGGAAGTATCCGAAAAGGTAAACCGCAATGCCGCAAGAGCCGGCGATGCAGCCAAGAATTCCGAACAAGCCGCAAAGCTAGTTGATTCGGGAAATGAGAAGATGAATATTCTGCTTGAGGCTATGCACAAGATAGACGATACTTCAAAGCAGATAGCAAATATCATAAAAGCCATCGACGATATTTCGTTCCAGACGAATATTCTTGCACTCAATGCCGCCGTTGAAGCGGCAAGAGCGGGAGAAGCCGGCAAGGGCTTTGCCGTAGTTGCGGACGAGGTAAGAAATCTTGCAGGCAAGGTCGCACAGGCGGCAAACGATACCACAACGCTTATCGGGGATTCTATGAAGGCGGTAGAGGACGGTACAGCAATCGCAAACGATACGGCGCAAACGCTCGCTCTTATCGTTGAAACCACCACGCAGACGGCTGATCTGATTGAGGATATTTCAACAGCCTGTGAAGAACAGGCGACAGCAATATCTCAGATAACAGCAGGTGTCGATCAGATTTCCTCCGTTGTACAGACAAACTCCGCTACAAGCGAAGAATGTGCCGCATCGGCAGAAGAATTATCTTCACAGGCGACTATCCTTGACGGTATGGTAAACAAATTCAAATTAAGCCAAAAGGCGATTGCGGAAGAACCTGTGAAAGCCGCAGGCAAGGCTGCCGGAAGCGAGAAAACAGCTTCGGCAAAACCTGAAAAAGCTGATAACCCGGAAGCTAAAAAGCCGTCCGAGCCAAAGCGTGACAAGGAAAAAACGGTAAAAAGCAAGCAGGAAATAAAGAAAACCACTGCGGAGGCTAAAGAAATAAAAGCCGAGAAGCCTGCTGTCGCAAGCAAGCCTGCGGATATAATCACAGATAAAAAGGCACCTGAAAGCAAGCCGCTTGCAAGTATGCAGATAAAGAAAAACGAAAGCAGGCCTGTTGCAAGTACGCAGATAAAGAAAAACGAAAGCAAGCCTGTTGCGAATACGCAGATAAAGCAAAACGAAAGCAAGCCTGTTGCGAATACGCAGATAAAGCAAAACGAAAGCAAGCCTGTTGCGAATACGCAGATAAAGCAAAACGAAAGCAAGCCTGTTGCGAATACGCAGATAAAGAAAAACGAAAGCACAGCCGAAAACAAGAAGAAAAACAGTGAATCGGCAATAAAAGCCATATCTGCCGACTTCAAAACGGAGGCTCCTGCACAAAAGAAAGCGAAAGCTATAGGAATCTCGCATTTTGACACGGCTGTAAATTCGGAAAATGAGTTTACAGAGGACGCAAACGATAAATATTAAGAATTGAGGTGCCGTTTTTGCGGCACCTCGGTTTTTCGATAAACAGATTATTATTAAAGACACAAAGTGAAATATATCGCCAACACCGCTGAAAACATTTTCCGTACCGACAAGGCATTAATATTTTCGTGAGTATATCTG
>ULTC01011826.1_pt1 | contig 15673 bp, 8 predicted proteins | sample 1957091 | NCBI WGS metagenome assembly ULTC01 (sample SAMEA4835720, study PRJEB28245) | human gut metagenome | biome: gut microbiome; material: fecal sample | place: Denmark | collected 2008 | reverse complement strand
CTACGGATTATTATACTTTGCTACTCCTTCATTCTTTTTGAGGGGCTTCTTTTTTCCATGTTGGCAGATACCGGAAAGGCGGATAAAGAAGTATTGGTCTTGAATTCCATCAATTTCAATTTACCTTGGTCGAAACATTTTTACTGGTGCGTACATGATGAACTTCAGCAGAGGGGTGTTTCTGTTAAGGCGGAATCATTGTCTGTTCCCGCTTTGTTGGACACAATGGAAGTAAATGCGGTGATTACCCGTCTGCGCGAGAAGTATCCAGTTCCGCCTGCCGCAATAGTACTGATTGGTGATCCGGGTTGGATTGTCTGCCGTGAGTTGTTTGATGATGTCTGGAAAGATGTTCCCGTGGTAGTGACGAATGCCCGTGACCGTTTGCCGGCTTCGGTGGAAATATTGCTGTCTCACGCTCCGTTGACAGAAGCAAACAGTGTTCCGGCTAAAGAATGGAGGCGGGGATATAACATTACCACTCTAAAGCAGCATTATTACATAAAAGAAACGATAGAGTTGATTTGTCAGTTGATTCCTGATATGAAACGTCTGGCATTTATTTCAGACGACCGATATATTAGCGAGGAGACTCGTTGTGATATGAAAGAAGTCGTAACCAAGTATTTCCCGGATTTGCCATTGGAACTGCTTTCTACCACTCAACTGTCAACGGAAGCGTTGCTGGATACTCTGCACAGCTATAAATCGAATACCGGAATTATTTATTATTCCTGGTTTGAATCACACAATAAAGATGATAATAATTATCTTTTTGATCATATTCAAGATGTGATATCCAATTTTACTCCATCTCCTTTATTCCTGCTGTCGTCCGAAGATTTGTCTAACAATACTTTCGCAGGCGGATATTATGTCTCGGCGGAGTCTTTCGGGCAGTCTTTGCTGGAGATACTTTACCGGATTCTGGACGGAGAACAAGCCCGGAATATTCCGGAAACTACCGGTGGAAAGGAGAATGCCTATCTGTGCTATCCGGTGTTGGAGGAACATAATATACCTTCTTATCGTTATCCGAAAGCAGCTGTTTATATCAATCAGCCCCAAAGTTTCTTTCAGCAACATAAAGTCGAAATCCTTGTCTGCATAGCTATATTGGTGATTTTGGTAACGGCTATTACCTATTATATCCGTATTCTTCGGAAAGCGTACAGCCGTTCAAGCGAAGCTATGGAAAAGGCGGAGCAAGCCAACCAATTGAAGTCTGCTTTTTTGGCTAACATGAGTCATGAGATACGTACTCCGTTGAATGCTATTGTTGGCTTTTCAAATATGTTACCGGAAGTTGATGATCGTGAGGAAATGCGGGAATACACAGATATTATTGAAACAAACACTAACTTGTTGCTTCAACTGATTAATGACATTCTGGATATGTCGAAGATTGAAGCCGGGACATTCGATTTCTGTCCGGCGCTGATTGATGTGAATCAGACAATGGAGGAAATAGAGCAAAGTATGCAGCTGCGCTTGAAGAATGATGCGGTAACTTTCACTTTTTGCGAACGTCTGCCGGAATGTATGCTTTATATAGATAAGAACCGCCTGATGCAGCTACTTTCTAATTTTATAGTTAATGCCATAAAGTTTACCAAATCCGGCAGTATCCGTATGGGATACCGTATGAAAGATATTAATACGATCTATTTTTATGTTTCGGATACGGGGTGCGGTATGTCGCCCGAACAATGCCGGCACGTATTTGAACGTTTTGTGAAATATAACCCGTTTATTCAGGGGACAGGACTGGGACTTTCCATTTGTCACATGATTGTCGAGCATTTGAAAGGGGAAATAGGCGTTAACTCAGAAGAAGGAAAAGGTTCTACTTTCTGGTTTACGTTGCCTTACCGAAAAGGGTAAATTTTGTATTAAGGAAATAGAATCGGCAGTAGTAACGGAAGATAATCTTTCAAGTCCGTGCGCAGTTGCTTCAAAGCTTGCTGGATACGGTAATCTATTGTTTTGGGTGATACTCCCAGTGTTTCGGCGATCTCTTTGTAACTCATGTCCCGGAAACGGTGCATCACAAAAGACTCCCGATAGCTTTCGGGTAGCGCTGCGATAGCCTCCTCAATTCGTTTGGTCAGTTCTTCCATCTGATAGTAGTCCGTATCTTGCAGCATTTCCTACATTTCTTCATAAAAACGGGTATCAGCCCGTTGGGTGGCGTCGATATGCGCGAGTTTGTTTAAAGCCCTGCGGTACACCATTTTGAAAAGGTAGGAACTCAGTGAAGATTCAATGACAAGAGTTTCCCGGTTTTCCCAAATCCATAAAAGAGAGTCTTCTACAATTTCTTCCGCATCCTCCAGATCAACAAACCGATGACCGTATGCACAAAGCATCGGATAATACTTTCGAAACAGCGTGTCGAAAGCTTTTTGATCTCCGTGTCGGACGGCTGATAATAAGAAATCGTTTTCTGAGCGGTAGGTTTCTTTCATGTATTAGTTTTGTAAATTCACTGCAAATATAGCTTTTTTATAAGAAAACAAAGATTTTCTGAAAAAAAATGGATTTTAGTTTAGGAATCTATCCGGAGTCTCCTGTCTTATAATAAAAGACAAGAAAAAGAGGATATGGACAAACTTGATAAAAATAAAATAGACGAATTACTTCCCCGCTATTGTGAGGGACAAGTGACAGAAGAAGAACGTCTGCTGGTTGAGACTTGGATGAACGAATCGGAGGAGAACCGGCGGGTAGTAAAACAGATTCATTCGCTTTATCTGGCTACGGATACCATTCATGTAATGAAGAAAGTCGATACGGAAAAAGCGTTGTCGAGGGTAAAAGGCAGGATAACAGGTAGAAAGAAAACGATGTGGTGGGAATGGGCACAACGTGCGGCCGCAGTTCTGTTCATTCCACTTCTCGTTGTTCAGTTGGTGCACTATTGGGGAGGAGACGAACAGGAACTGGCACAAATGTTGGAAGTAAAGACCAATCCGGGAATGACCACTTCATTAACTTTATCGGATGGAACGGTAGTCTTCCTTAATTCAGAATCACGCCTGACTTATCCTTCACATTTCAACGGAGATACACGAAACGTAACCTTGCAGGGAGAAGCCTATTTTGAAGTTGCCAAGAATCCCGAAAAGAGATTTATCGTTTCCACTTCTCATCAGTCGCAGATAGAAGTGCTGGGTACACATTTTAATATAGAAGCCTATGAGAAAGATGATAAAGTGCTGGCAACACTGGTGGAAGGAAAGATAGGATTCATCTTTACACAGGATAATGTGTCGAAAAAGGTATTAATGGATCCGGGACAAAAACTTGTTTATGATTCGAGAGATTGTAAAGTGCAGCTTTATGCCACTTCCGGTGAATCGGAAACAGCATGGAAAGAAGGGAAAATTATATTCAGGAACACTCCTTTGGAAGAAGGCTTACGAATGTTGGAGAAACGATATAATGTAGAATTTATAATTAAGAATGACCGCTTGAAAGGAGACTCGTTTACAGGAACATTCACGAACCAACGTCTGGAACGTATCTTAGAGTATTTCCAACTTTCCTCCCAGATTCGTTGGCGGTATCTTGATTCTCCGAATATAAAAGATGAAAAGAGTAAGATAGAAATATATTAATTGATTTACCTTAAAACGAAAAGTAATTGTATGAAAGACAGACCCCCTTAAATGAAAAACATACGGGATGATATTGGCGTATCTTCCCGTATGGAAACCAGTAAATCTTTTTAATGCTTGTTTGGCGACAAGCTTAGATAAACTTTTTATTAACTTTAAGTCATTACAAATTTATGCAAAATTATTTTAGCATCCAATTTTTATGGGTGATAAAGTCGCTTTGGCTAACCTCAAAAAAAATCCCATTATCTATGAGACTATTAGTTTTGTTCTTAGTATGTTCTATCGGACTAAGTTATGCAGCCGATAGTTACGCTCAGAAAGCTATGATCAGTATCGATGTTCATAACCAGCGTGTGGAGGATATTTTGAAAGAGATTGAAGCGCAGTCGGATTTTGACTTCTTCTTCAATAACAAACATGTAGATTTGAATCGTCGTGTTTCTGTGTCTGCTGATAAAAGTAATATTTTCAGTGTGTTGAAGGAAATCTTTGCCGGTACGAATGTGAAGTATTCGGTGTTGGATAAGAAAATAATATTGTCTGTTGAAGCGCAATCACCACAGCAGGAAAAGAAAGTAACAGTATCGGGTACGGTACTGGACACTCATGGTGAACCGGTAATCGGAGCTAGTGTATTGGAGAAAGGCGTACAGGGAAATGGAACGATTACAGACATTGACGGTATCTTCAAACTTTCCGTATCTTCATCGAAAGCACAATTGGATATTTCCTATATCGGCTATCAGTCACAGACTGTTGCGGTGCAAGTCGGTAAAAATCTAAAAATCATTTTACAGGAAGATTCCAAACAATTGGAAGAAGTAGTAGTGGTAGGTTATGGTACACAGAGTAAAAAGACATTGACAGGTGCTGTTTCTATGGTAAATATGGGTGATGTAGAAATGAATACTGTTCCGAATGTATCTCGTGCATTGGCAGGTAAGGCTGCCGGATTTCGTGTAAATCAGATCTCTGCGCAACCTGGCGGTGAGGCTAAATTCCGTATTCGTGGTGAGGCTTCTACAGGAGCAGGTAACGACCCTTTGTTTGTTATTGATGGTTTTCCGGTATCGTCTTCCGGTAATTTAAGTTCGGGGAACGGCTATTATGAATCCGGTAATATTGATAATGTGCTGGAGTCTTTGAATCCGGATGATATTGAATCAATTTCAGTTTTGAAAGATGCCGCTTCTACGGCTATTTATGGAGCACGTGCCGGTCATGGAGTTGTTCTGATTACAACAAAACGCGGTAAGAGTCAGAAGCCCAGAGTGACTTATTCCGGTATGGGATCTGTGCAGGTAGCCCGTTCGAATTATAAGATGCTTGATACTCGTATGTATATGGATATGTATAATAAGCAGCAGCACGAGGAGTGGCTGAAGTTGAATGGAATGGGGATTTATGAAGGATATGTGGAGAAACCGGATACTCCGTCCACTCAATATAAACCGGCTTTCAATAATGATGAGATATTGTTGGCAAGTGGTACTGATTGGCTTGATGCGGTAATGCGTAACGGATATACGCAACAACACAATCTTTCTGTTAATGGTGGTACGGAGAAAACCCGTTATTTGGCTTCTGTCAACTATATGGATCAAGAAGGTATTGTCAAGAATAATGGTGTCAGCCGTTTTTCTGCCCGTTTAAATCTGGATCAAGAATTAAGTAAATATGTATCTTTCGGATTAACCGCTACTTACTCACAGAATAAGTATGATAACGTTCCTTTAGGAGATAAGGTTAATGAATATTCAGGTGTGTTGACCGGTGCTATTGAGTCCAATCCTACTATTCCTATTTATGATTCTGAAGGGAATTATTTTATTGACCCGAAACGTCCTTTTGTTGCGAATCCGGTTTCTTTGTTGGAAATAAAAGATAATACGGTAAAAGATCGGTTGATCGGTTCAGCATTTGTTTCAGTAAAACCATTGAAAGAATTAGAAGTGAAATTACAGTTGGGAGCTGACCGCAGTTTCCAGAAACGTTCCAGTTATTTGCCTAAGACAACTTTGCAAGGGGCAAATAAGAATGGAAGGGCAGATATTTCACAAGAGACAAGCACTACTTATCTAATGGAATTGACCGCTCAATATTCTAAAAGTTTTGGTGATCATAATCTGAAAGCTATTGGTGGTTATTCATTCCAAAAGTTCAAGAATGACGGATTCAGTGCCGGAAATTCAGATTTTCTGGTGGACGGATTTGGATATAACAGTTTGGGGTCGGGTAATTATAAAAAGCCTTCTGTCAGTTCATGGGCTTCTATAAATAGTATTGCTTCTTTGTTTGCCCGTGCTAATTATTCTTACAAAGGAAAATATTTGTTGGAAGCCACGGTACGTGCTGATGCTGCATCTAATTTTGCACCGGAAAATCGTTGGGGATATTTCCCTTCTGTATCAGCAGGTTGGATGATTAGTGAAGAAAATTTCATGAAAGGGGCTTCTAAATGGTTATCCATGTTGAAATTGAGAGCTTCTTATGGACAGACCGGTAATTCTAATGTCGGTTATCGTATTTATGATTATTATGAGGTAGGAAGAAATGCCATTATTGGAGGTGCGGAGTCAACAGGAGTATATGCTTCGGATTTGGGAAACAAGAGTATCACTTGGGAAACAACTACGGAATTTAATCTTGGAGTAGACTTTGGAATATTTAATAACCGGTTTAAGTTGGCTGCCGAGTACTTTAAGCGTAAAATAACAGATTTGTTAGTGACAAACAAGCCCTTGCCATTTTATAATGAGGTAAATAAAATTGCAGGAAATATAGGATCAACGCAAAGCCAGGGTGTGGAAATCACATTGAATACAGTGAATATTGTTACAAAAGACTTTGAATGGGATACCACATTGACTTTATCGCATTATAATGACCGTTGGTTGAAACGTGATCCGAACTGGAAGCCAAGAGCCTATGAAAAAGAAGATGACCCGATACGGGCATGGTGGGAATATGAAGCAATCGGTATCCTGCAACCGGGAGAGAAGGCACCAGATGCTCAGAAAGATTTGGTTCCGGGAATGATGAAGTTGAAAGATCGGGATGGAAATGGTGTGTTAGGAGATGAAGATAAGGTCTATATGGGGAATGGTGATCCGAAAATAATCTACGGTTTGAACAATTCATTCCGCTATAAGAATTTTGATTTGAATATCTATTTTTACGGAGAAGCGGGTAGAAAGCGGGGAGCCAGCTATTATGAAGGTTGGACACGCATGGATAATGGTATCAACGTTTCCACTTACGCATTGAAAGCGTTCAGTAGTAATAACTTGACAGCTACTGATCCTACCTACGTGAGAGGGGGAAACGGTTGGGGAGACTATTACGTAAAATCTATCTATTACGTTCGTTGCGGAAGTATAACATTGGGATATAAAGTACCGATCAGCCAAAAGATCGTGAATAATCTTCGTGTATATGTAGATGTGAACAATCCGTTTGTGATTACCAATTGGACAGGGCTGGATCCTGAAACGGATAACGGAACTTATGCATATCCGAATGTGACCTCTTATAATTTTGGTGTATCAATATCTTTCTAATAAGTTATGAATATGAAAAAGACAATTTATACTGTAATAGCAACTCTTTTGTTCCTCATATCGTCTTGCACGCTGGAACAGGAAGTTTATAATAAAATAAATCCGGGAATGTTTCCGCAGAATGCTGAAGATGTAAATGCGTTGGTCAACTCAAGTGCTTATTACGTTTTTTCTCCGTGGGGGATTTTTGAGGTGGCGGCAGGTTATGTGACGACTTCGGAAATGGTGACCGATTATGTGGAAAATACATGGGGGTGGACTACCGTATATAATTCGTATGAAGCTAATGACTGGCATATCGACGGAGATTATCGCCGCGTGTATGACTATTCCCAATATCTGGCTTCCATGACTTTGACAATGGAACGTATCAAGAACGTGGATATGGATGAAACGTTGAAGGCCCGTTATATGGCCGAATTAAAATGTGGACGTGGTTTTCTGGCTTTTCTGATGTATGATATGTATGGTCCGATACCTATTGCAGATTTGGAAACTTTGCAGAAACCGGAAGCTGAGATTGTGATTCCCCGCTTGTCTGAAGAAGCGATGCGTGAATACATTGTTACTAACCTGAAGGAAGCGGCCGACATACTGCCTTATAAATATGAAGATACGGATTACGGACGTTTTACAAAAGGATTGGCCAACACATTGTTGTTAAAATTCTATATGATGACTAAACAGTGGGATGAAGCAGAGAAAATAGGACGTGAATTGACTAAATCCGAATACGGTTATAAACTGGTAGACGATTATCATTCTTTGTTTTCTTTATCAGGAGAAAAGAATTCGGAAGTAATATTCTCTTGTGTAGCGGAAGCTGGTGTGATGGAGCAGAAGTGGTTTGCACATGTATTAACATCCGACTATCCTATTCCGGCAGGAATGGCGGTGACTGCATGGGGAGGGTATAAAATATCCTGGCCTGCCTATGAATCTTTTGATCCTAAAGACAAAAGACGGGAAAGAATTATAGGTGAATATACTGGTACGGAAGGCGTGCATCACAGTCGTGCTCTTGACCGTGACGGAGGTACAACAGGTGTACTCTTTTATGGTGCAATTCCGGTTAAGTATAAAATCGAAGGGGTGATAGGAGAACTGTGTGAAATAGATATGCCAATCTACCGTTATGCAGACGTATTGACTTTACTTTCAGAAGCTATTGTCCGCAATGGAAATAGCATAACTCAGGAAGCTGTCGGGTTATTGAATCAAGTACGTGTTACCCATGGCGGACTGAAAGCTTATCAATTGAGTGATTTCGCTTCAGTGGAAGATTTCCTTGATAAATTGTTGGAAGAACGTGGACATGAGTTCTATTTTGAAGGTGTACGTCGACAGGATTTGATTCGTCACGGAAAATTCATAGAAGCGGCACTTGCTAAAGCAAGATTTGCAGGTCAGCCGACTGGTAAAATCGAAACGAAGGTAGACGGGCAATATAAATATGAGAAGTTTCCGTTACCTACTCATTTGATTACTGAAGGACAAGGTCTTATAATTCAAAACCCCGGTTACTAAAAATGGATAGTATTATGAAACATTTATTATATACTCTATTAGGTATTTTATTACTTGCCGGATGTAAAGAGGACAAGTATAATGTAATTATTCCTATGTCGGATATTTACCTGAGTGCGCCTCAGGATGGAACGAAAATTGACTTGAATGATTTGTCAATCGATGAATATAGTTTCTCATGGGATAAGGCATTGGAGAAAGGTGCCAAACTGATTCTTTGTGCTACCAGAGATTTCAAAAAGCCGGTGAAGATTGACGCTGGTAAATCGACCTCTTTTACTTTGTCCGTATTGGCAGCCGATCAGTATTTCTCTCAGTTGGGAATAAAGGCCGGTCAAGAAGCGCTGTTGTATTGGACTGTTAAAGAGACTGGCAATACTACGGCTGCTGCGTCGGATGTGCATACGATTCATGTGAAACGTATGTCTACCAAGTTATTACAACCTGAGGATATGACTGAGATTGCTTTGGCTGAAGATAAACCGGAAACTGCCGTACAGTTTGAATGGGATACGGAAGGAAGGCCTGAATCAACCTCATATTCACTCTGTCTGTCACTTGATCCTGAAATGAAACAGACTGTAGCCGAGCAAAGTGTAGGGATTGTAAAAGGTAAGTCTTCTCTGACACACGAGCAACTTCAGACCTTGCTCGACCAACTTTCTATTAAACGTTGGACATCCAACGCTATATATTGGAATGTGAAGACTGATGACGGGCAACTGGTGTCACGTTCTTCCGGAGTACTAAATATGACGGAAATGATGCGTTTCATTGATGTTCGCGGTGATGAGAAGATAACCTATCGGGTTGCCCGTATTTCTTATAGCGACGGAACTTCACTGGTTTGGCTGGCAGATAATTTGAGGACGACCAAGTATCCTGACGGAACTGATATTGAGTCAAATAATTATAAGAATACGCCGGAATCTTTTGGAGAAGGTAGAGTGAAAGCATACGGAGTTCATTATCATTATGACATTCGTGACAAAATAGCTCCTACGGGTTGGCGCTTACCGACTATGCAGGAATATAAGAACCTGTTTGCCGAAGCGGGAACAGCTGAAGGTCAATGGAATGTTTTGAAAGACCCTGATTATTATGAGTCAGTGAAAGGACAGACTCATTTGAATGACTGGAAATTTAATTTGTGTGCTTCCGGTCAATGGGTAGAACCGAATATTAATAATCACACCGGACAGTATTGCTATTTGTTGGTGACTGATAATACAGAGCATGGATGTATGCTTCATGATGGCGGAGCAACATTGTGGACTCCTTGGACAACAGGGGCTCCTGCACGTTTTATCTTCAATGAAAATTAATTAGGTGAAAATTAAAAATAGATCAATCATGTTAATCAATATAAAGAAAACTATGACCATATTATCTACCTTATTATTAGGTATTATGTGTAGCTTTTGTTCTGATACGATAGATGTGTATGCAGGACAGTATGGAGAGGAAGAAGGTACGAATGAACCGGAAACTCCGGAAGTTGTAGGTAAAATTGTTCATATCGAGTCGTTGAGAAATCCTGATAGAGGCTTTCATCTTGAATGTAATTTGCTGGCTGATGAGATGAAAAGTCCATATAATGATTATGAAGTATATGGTGAGGATTTGTATAAAAAGAAAATAGAGCAGTTTGATGCGAAAGACGATAATCTGACTCTTGTGCAGCAATATATCTATCTGACCAAATGGGTGAGTAAAGATCTTGATGATGAGGCTTTGAATAATATCCGCAAGGTGTTTGAGTTGATGAAAGCGCAGGGATATAAAGCTATTCTTCGTTTTGCATACAATCATGCGGGGCTTAATACGTCCGGCGGTGAATCTAAACAATGGATTCTTAGGCATATTGAACAATTGACACCTTTGTTGAATGAATATATCGGTCAGATTGCTACGGTGCAAGTTGGTTTTATTGGTGCTTGGGGAGAGTGGCATACATCGCCGTTGGCAAATGATCAGGATGCGAAGAATGCAATTGTCAGTGCACTGTTAAGAGCTTTGCCTGTTCCATATTGTGTAGAAATGCGTTACCCGAGTCATAAGAAAGCATTGACATTGGAGCAGGAAGAATACCGCGGACGTATCGGATATGCGAACGATTACTTTACAGCCGGTGAACATTCTCATGCGCCGGGCAATGACTTTGTTCCCAATACGGATGATTATAAACAAATAACCGGGGAGGTAAAAGCGAATAATTTCTATATGAGTGGTGAGATTCCTTATAATGAAGATACCGAATGGGGTTTGGCTGCACTAATTACTCCGATGAAGTCATTGCGTATTTTGCGTGAACACCGTTATTCGGCTTTTGATATAACGCAGAATTTTGATTTGAATATCATGAGTTGGAAACAAGTAAAAGTATATCCTTCTTTGCTGAATGATAATAACATTCTCTTTGATGAGAGTTATTTTAAAGACGCTGAAGGAAATGAGGTTGTCCGTTCATTCTATGAATTTGTACGTGACCATTTGGGATACCGGTTGAATCTGCAAAGCGAATCGACAGTGGAGGCGAAAAACGGAAACTTGGAATATAATCTGACGATAACTAATACCGGTTTTGCTACGGTGATTAATCCGAAAGAAGTATATCTTGTGCTGGTTTCCGGAGACGGTCAGGTAGCTAAAGAAATAAAGCTGGATGTTGATCCTAAAACATGGATTCCTTCTACAAATGAAGAACCGAATCAGGTAGCGAAGTATGTTATAAAAGGAAGTGCAGCTGCCGGATTGAGCGGGACATACAAAGTTGGAATCTGGATGCCGGAGAAAGTGGCCGATTTGAAATACAATCCGGCTTACGCCATCAAGTTTGCTCCGACGGAGAAACTCACTCATTGGTATGATGACGCAGGAAAATATGCAGTGAATATTTTCGGTGAAGTTACATTCTGATACGGATTGATGAATGCTTCGGCCGGGACAAACCGATATCTTGTGGGCAAGTCGGAGCAGATTACTCTTTAAATTTGTCGGTAAGGTGAATTTGTAAAATAATGATTTGCTAGTTTATAGTCGATAGTATCCTCCATTCTCCTTCCCGAAGGAGGGGAATGGAGATACCACCGACTTGTTAAATAACCACCAAATTTGAAGAAGCCCCCGGAACATTCAATACTTATGATATAATTTGAATAAAGATGAATAAAAGTAGAAGCAACGTATTTATTATGCTTAACTTAATTGTATCATTTTTTATTTCAGCCTGTTCCTCCCCCAGGGAACAGGTTAAAATAGAAAATGGTACTTTTAATATTAACGGGAAAGATGTGCAATTGATATGCGGAGAAATGCATTATCCCCGTATTCCGCACGAGTATTGGCGTGACCGTCTGCACCGAGCGCGTGCAATGGGGTTGAACACCGTGTCTGCTTATGTATTCTGGAACTTCCACGAACGGCAACCCGGAGTATTTGATTTCAGCGGACAAGCGGATATTGCCGAGTTTGTACGTATTGCACAGGAAGAAGGGCTGTATGTCATTCTTCGTCCCGGGCCATACGTGTGTGCGGAATGGGATTTCGGAGGTTATCCTTCGTGGCTCCTGAAAGAAAAGGACTTGACTTATCGCAGTAAGGACCCGCGTTTCATGTCTTATTGCGAACGATATATCAAGGAACTTGGCAAGCAACTGGCCCCCCTGACTATCAACAACGGCGGTAATATTATCATGGTACAGGTGGAAAACGAATACGGTTCGTATGCGGCCGACAAAGAATACCTTGCTGCTATCCGTGATATGCTTCAAGAAGCCGGATTCAATGTTCCGTTGTTTACTTGCGACGGCGGTGGGCAGGTGGAAGCCGGACATATTGCCGGTGCATTGCCTACTTTGAACGGTGTGTTCGGCGAGGATATATTTAAAATCGTGGATAAATATCATCCGGGCGGTCCGTACTTTGTGGCGGAGTTCTATCCGGCTTGGTTTGATGAATGGGGGAAACGTCATTCTTCTGTTGCCTACGAGCGTCCTGCCGAACAACTGGATTGGATGTTGGGACATGGCGTATCTGTTAGTATGTATATGTTCCACGGCGGAACAAATTTCTGGTATATGAACGGTGCCAATACTAGCGGAGGATTCCGTCCCCAACCTACCAGCTACGATTATGACGCTCCGCTTGGAGAATGGGGCAACTGCTATCCGAAATATCATGCTTTCCGGGAGATCATTCAGAAATACCTGCCGGAGGGAACACAGTTGCCGGAAGTGCCTGCCGATAATCCGACCACAACCTTTGCGACGGTCGAGCTGAAAGAAAGTGCTCCGTTAACTACGGCATTTCATCAGACTATACAATCGGAAGATGTTTTATCCATGGAAGATGTAGGAGCCGATTTCGGATATATCCACTATCAGACTACCATTAAGACACCGGGAAAACAGAAATTGATTATTCAGGATTTGCGTGATTATGCCGTTATTCTGGTGGACGGTAAACAAGTAGCCAGCCTTGACCGTCGTTATAATCAGAATAGCACGACATTGGATATTCATAAAGTTCCCGCCACACTTGAGATTCTGGTTGAAAATACCGGACGGGTCAATTATGGTCCCGATATTCTTTTTAACCGTAAAGGAATTACAAGTCAGGTGCTTTGGGGGAATGAGAAATTGACAGGGTGGTCAATCACACCGCTTCCTCTTTATAAGGAAGAAGTATCTTCCTTGTCTTTCGGACAAGAAATCAAAGGCGTTCCGGCATTTCATAGAGGGACATTCATTATCGAACAGCAAGGCGATTGCTTTGTCGATATGAGCCAATGGGGTAAAGGAGCTGTCTGGGTAAACGGTAAATCGTTGGGACGTTTCTGGAATATCGGTCCGCAACAAACTCTTTATATACCTGCTCCCTGGTTGAAAAAAGGTGAGAATGAGATTGTTGTTTTCGAAATGGAGGATACGGGAAAGAGGAACTTGCAGGGCTTGGATAAGCCGATTCTCGACAGTTTGGGTATTGATAAAAACAAGCCGGAGAAACAGCAACGCAATCAAACAGGCAGTCCGATTCTCGAAGAAGGAGATATTCTTCTGAACACCACTTTGGCGGAGACAAACGATTGGCAGCAAGTTGATTTACCGGTTGTGCGCACTCTGCGTCATTTTTGCATCGAAACGCTTTCTTCTTATACGGAAGACAATCAGGCGTGTATTTCAGAGGTTGATTTGTTGGACGATAAGGGACAACCGATTGATAAGACCAAATGGGAAGTTGTTTACGTAAGCAGCGAGCAGGCAGATAAGAATCTGGGTATAGCGGAGAACTTGTTCGACGGAGATATTTCTTCATTCTGGCATACAGATCCGGCAACGGAACCCGGACAGCCGCACCGTATCATTGTGGACATAAAGGAAATCTATAAAATATCAGCCCTTCGCTTCAAAGTACGTAAAGGTGCTTTTTTGTCAGGGAAGGTAAAAGAGATAAACGTATACGGTCGCCCGCAATTCTTCTTGTTTCATTGATTAAAGTGTACAGGTAGTAAGAAATTTGATTTCTATTTACTATCTTTGGCAAATCTAAAAAACACGATTATGAACATACGTATTTTGATAACCTTATTATTTGGAGTGACTTTGTTTTGTAGCTGCCAACCGAAGCAGTTACCGGTAAATTCTTTGGCAGAACGTGTAACGGAAGGAACCTCGAAAGATCGAATCCTTTTTCGGATGACACCGGAAAAAGACGATGTGTCTAAGGATTACTTTGAAATAACTGCCGAAGACGGTAAAGTCCTGATAGTCGGAAATTCCGATCTGTCATTGGCAACAGGACTGAACTGGTATCTGAAGTATGTAGCCGGTATTCATCTTTCCTGGAATAACCCGTCACAGAAGTTGCCGGAAGTGCTCCCTCTTCCCACGGGGAAAATCCGTCAGGAGACAGCTATGCAAAACCGTTATTATCTGAATTATTGTACTTATTCCTACTCAATGGCTTTCTGGGATTGGGAACGTTGGGAGAAGGAGATTGACTGGATGGCATTGCATGGCATTAATATGCCTTTGAGCATAACCGGAATGGAAGTAGTCTGGTATAATCTGCTGAAACGTGTCGGATACACAACGGAAGAAATCAATGAATTTATCTCCGGTCCGGCATTTATGGCTTGGTGGCAGATGAACAATTTGGAAGGGTGGGGCGGACCCAATCCTGACAGTTGGTATCAGCAACAAGAAGCACTTCAAAAGAAGATCGTATCCCGTATGCGGGAACTGGGAATTGAACCCGTATTTCCAGGTTATGCAGGAATGGTTCCCCGTAATATCGGTGAGAAACTAGGTTATCAGATTGCCGACCCCGGCACATGGTGCGGTTTCCCTCGTCCGGCTTTCCTTTCTTCAGAAGACGAGCATTTCGATTCTTTTGCGGCTATGTACTACGAAGAATTGGAGAAACTTTACGGAAAAGCTAAATATTATAGTATGGACCCATTCCATGAGGGAGGCAACACAGAAGGGGTAGACTTGGCGAAGGCCGGAACTTCTATAATGAAAGCCATGAAGAAAGCCAATCCGGAAGCTGTCTGGGTCATTCAGGCATGGCAGGTAAATCCGCGTCCGGCTATGATCGATGTGTTGAATGCCGGAGATATGTTGGTGCTGGATTTGTATAGCGAGAAACGTCCGCAATGGGGAGACTCGGATTCGATGTGGTATCGTGAGAAAGGCTTTGGCAAGCATGACTGGCTTTATTGTATGTTGTTGAACTTCGGAGGAAATGTTGGTTTGCATGGACGAATGAATCAGTTGGTGAACGGATATTACGATGCGTGTACACATGCAAATGGGAAAACATTGCGTGGAGTAGGTGCTACTCCCGAAGGTATTGAGAATAATCCGGTGATGTTTGAATTGTTGTATGAGTTGCCGTGGCGTGCGGAACGTTTCTCGCCGGATACATGGTTGCAAGGATATCTGAAAGCCCGTTATGGTA